>VOFI01001513.1_pt1 | contig 74000 bp, 82 predicted proteins | sample 5384131 | NCBI WGS metagenome assembly VOFI01 (sample SAMN12384728, study PRJNA508395) | human gut metagenome | isolation source: healthy gut H | host: Homo sapiens
TGATCCAGCAGCTGCTGAGCGAGGATGCCGACCTTGACAACAGCCTCGTCCTCCTGCGCGACTTCATCCGTGACCTGTTCGCTCCGTCCGATGTCGATGAACCCACTCCTGAGGAAGAGACCATCGAAGAAGCCATCGAGGACCCGGACGAATTGCTGGATGCGTCGTAATCGCGGCAAAGATCAAGTATTCTGTTAAACTACCCGTACACACATAAAAAGCCCCCTGCCAGTTCATCACCGGCAGGGGGCTTACAAGTTTACCTGATCCAGTTTTATCAAGAAAGATCATTCCAATTCGGTAAGCTTGGATCTTTACGAAGCAATTTATTTCATAAATCGGTACTGTGAACAAATCACTTACATTCCTTCTTCATAGCAGAATAACCGATGAGAACGGTCCACACATAGGCACAGGTCTTGGGGATCATCAGCATACCGATCATGGGGACGGTATTGGCCCAAAGAACAACGGGAATGTAGAGGTGCAATCGTAGAACACACGATTGACACGCTCGTCGCCCATAACGCCGACGCTGTGCATATTGGTCAGTGCAGCGTAATACTGGCTAATCTCCTTATCCAGACCGGCCTTGGCAATCTCCTCGCGCCAGATGGCGTCAGCGTCCTGCACGATAGCGACCTTCTCGGGGGTCACCTCGCCGATGATGCGGATGCCCAGACCGGGGCCGGGGAACGGCTGACGGCTGACCAGATACTCAGGCAGACCCAGCTCACGGCCGGCCTGACGAACCTCGTCCTTGAACAGGTTACGCAGAGGCTCCACCAGTTCCTTGAAGTCCACGGTATCGGGCAGACCGCCCACGTTATGGTGGCTCTTGATGACGGTGGACTCACCGCCCAGACCGCTTTCCACCACATCCGGGTAAATGGTACCCTGTGCCAGAAAATCCACCTTTCCGATCTTCTTGGCCTGCTCTTCGAACACACGGATGAACTCCTCGCCGATGATCTTGCGCTTGCGCTCCGGCTCGGTGATGCCCTTCAGCTTGCTGAAGTAGCGGTCGCGAGCATCTACGCAGATGAAGTTGATGTCGAAGCCGTTGGCATTGCCCGGGCCAAAGACAGAGCAGACCTCTTCCTTTTCATTCTTGCGCAGCAGGCCGTGATCCACGAACACGCAGGTCAGCTGCTTGCCGATGGCCTTAGCCAGCATAGCGGCCAGCACGGAGGAATCCACGCCGCCGGACAGGGCGCACAGCACCTTGCCCTCGCCGATGCGCTCCCGCAGAGCCTTGACGTTGTTCTCCACAAAGGAGTCCATCTTCCAGTCGCCGGTGCAGCCGCAGACGTTGTACACGAAGTTGCGCAGCATCTTCTTGCCTTCCGCAGTGTGCAGCACTTCCGGGTGGAACTGCACGGCGTACAGACCCTTTTCGGCATTTTCAACGGCTGCCACAGGGCAGTTTGCAGTGTGGGCAGTGATCTGGAAGCCGGGAGCCGCCTGCTCGATGTAGTCGTTGTGGCTCATCCAGCAGATGGTAGAGGGCTGTACATCGGTGAACAGCTTGCTCTCGGTGTTCACGAACACCTCGGTCTTACCGTACTCACGCTCGGGAGCGCGGCAGACATGACCGCCCAGCAGGTGCATCATCAGCTGGCTGCCGTAGCAGATGCCCAGCACGGGCACGCCCCAGCTGAAGATCTCGGGGTCGATGGTGGGAGAGTCCTCCAGATAAACGCTGTTGGGGCCGCCGGTGAAGATGATGCCCTTGGGATTCTTGGCCTTGATGACCGAAAGATCGGTTTTATAGGAATAGATCTCGCAGTAGACATTATTTTCGCGGACGCGGCGCGCAATCAGCTGATTGTACTGGCCGCCAAAGTCCAGCACGATGACAGTTTCATGCTGCATGATGTTTTCCTCCATTTTTAAGTGTGTTTCTACAGATAATTTTAGTATAGCACATCTCACAACAAAAAGCGACAGTTTTTGTGAAGTTTTCTGTCATTTCATTCTGCGGATCGGATGTCGCAGCACGGTTTTCAGCTTCTCCGGTGCGGTGCGGCGTGGATCTCCCAGATAGATCTCGTGATGGAAGCGTGTGTCTGAAAAATCCGGGCAATATCCCTGTTCCGCTGCAAACGCATCCAGCTGCCGCAGGGTCCCCGGCTCGGTATCATAGGAGCCGATGTGCATACACTGCACGCACAGACCTTCATCATAGGTGAAAAATTCCACCTTAGAAAAGTCTTTTTTTCTTTTTGGTAGTGGCCTCCTGCACTGCCCAGTCAAATTCGGCACGGGTGACAAATTCCGGCAGACGGATCATAGAGGTCCAGATAAAGGTCTCCTTGTTGGAAAAATCCACACCCTCTGCCCCGGGCTGATGCCACAGTCCCTCCAGCGGCGGAACACAACATATTCGAAATAGCCGTCTATCTTATGGCTGCCCTTATAGCTCATTTTGATAGTAAATGCAATGCCGTACAGCAGTTCCAGCGCTGCCTTGTATTCCCCTGCCGGGTCATTGGGGTCGCCCTTGCCCTGCACCGCCACAAAATTCATCGCAGGAACGGTGATGATTTGCGGTTTCTTCGGCGGGAGATAGAACTCTTTATATTCTTTCTTGTAGTCAAATGGCATCCTTCTTTTCTCCTTCCAACAGCTCACGCTGTTTCTTTTTGCTAAAGCCGCCCAGCACAAGCCGATAAGATTTTTCCAGCATCTCCCGCAGCAATGCATCCGGCACATTTCCCTCTGCTTTTACGGAGTTCCAATGCACCTTATTCATATAATAGCCCGGAATGATATCTTCATACTGTCGGCGCAGAAAATCGCCCTCGGCGGGGTCCAGCTTGCAAGTAATATACACCGGCTTTCCCGTGGCATCATCCAGACAGACGGCTGCAAACATTTTGCCGCCGATGTGGTATCTTATCCAGTTCCACTCTGCCTGTAAGTCTTTGGTAACGCTAGGCTTTTGCAGAAGTTCCGTGTCGATCCAGCTGTATTTCATGGCAGCACCTCCGTTTTTCTCAGTATAACTGATTTGGAGGCACTTGTAAACGAAAAGTTGTTGGTTTTTACTTATAATACGTCAATTCTGAAAAATCGGTAGCAAAAAGAGCCATCCGCTCAGAAAACCTGAGAGAATGGCTCTTGCATTAAATGTTATGATCAGATGGAAATGGTGTTGCACACGTCCACCAGCACGGGGTCAAGACTCTTGGTCATTTCCAAAGCCTCGTCCACGGGGTAGTCCACCAGCTTCTCACCCTTCATGCCGACGATGCGGTTATACTTACCCTGCTCCAGCAGGCAGACAGCCTGATAACCCATTGCAGAAGCATTCACGCGGTCACGCAGAGTGGGAGAGCCACCGCGCTGGACATGGCCCAGAATGGTGGCGCGGGAGTCGATGCCGGTGCGTGCCTGAATCTCGTTGGCGATTTCCTGTGCATGACCCACGCCCTCAGCCACAATGATGATAAAGTGACGCTTGCCGGTCTTCTGGGTCTCGGCGATCTTATCCAGAATGTCGCGCTGCATATCGAATTCCTTCTCGGGCAGCAGCACAGCCATAGCGCCGGAGGCAATGGCAACGTTCAGAGCGATGTAACCCGCATTGCGGCCCATGACCTCGACCACGCTGCAGCGGTCATGGCTCTGGGTGGTGTCGCGCAGCTTGTCGATCATTTCCAGCGCGGTGTTCATGGCGGTATCGTAGCCGATGGTGTAATCGGTGCAGCCGATATCGTTATCAATGGTGCCGGGCAGGCCGATCATGGGGATGCCGCGGTGTGCCAGTGCGCGGGCACCGCGGTAGGAGCCGTCGCCGCCGATAACGACCAGCGCATCAATGCCCAGCTCGCGGCACTTCTCTGCACCCTTGTCCTGACCTTCCTTGGTCTTGAATTCCAGACAGCGGGCGGTATACAGAATGGTACCGCCTGCAGAGATGATGTTCGACACACTGCGCAGGTTCATTTCAAAGCACTCGCCGTTCAGCAGGCCGTTATAGCCGCGCTGAATGCCGATCATACGGAAGCCCTTATGCAGGCCGGTGCGTACCACGGCGCGCACGGCAGCGTTCATGCCAGGAGCATCACCACCGCTCGTCAATACGCCAATCGTTTTGATCTGCTTTTCCATACGAGAGTTTCCCTCCAATTTACAGTTCAGTTCTTCATTTACCCTTTTTTTGCCTGTACCCTCTTCTTCCAGAAACAGGCCAGTTGCTTTGCAACAGCTTTGATTCGCCTTTAATGATTATAGCACACCATCCAGACAAATTTCAATAGGGTTTTGAGACTTTATGCAATTCCATGCGGTGCAAAATAATGACGGTACATCGCATTATTTTTGCAATTTGTACCACTTGGAAAAATTGAAATCGTCCCATGCAGTGCCATTCGTGCACAAATATGTCATTTTGTTGCAACGTTTTCTGTGCCCAGCAGCCGCTCCAGCTCTTTGAAGAAGAGCGGATGCCCGGAAGTGTACAGCCGGCGCGGTGCGGCCAGCTTCTGCTTGGTATCTTCCAGATACAGGATCACCGGGATATCGCCATCAAAGATCTCCAGCAGGTTCACCACTTTATCGTACTGGGGGCAGCTGCGGGACGGCAGACGGATGAATACCCGCCGGGCAGCTGTTTTGACAGGGTCCGGGCGGCCTTTATCCAAGCGGGTCGGGTCGTAGCTGTCAATGGGCAGAATGCTGTCTGCCAGCAGCTTGGAGGCTTCATCCTCCCGCACGGAAAGCCGGCCATCGATGACCACAACAGCGTTTTCCTGAATGGCATCCCGGAACCTGTCCAGCACCTTGGGGAACACGATGACCTCCATGGTGCCGGTCAGATCCTCCACACTGGTAAAGGCCATCATGCTGTTGGATTTTGTCGTCATCATGCGGTTTTTGACTACTGCACACACGATACGCACCTTTTCGCCGTCCTGCACATGGGCATCCTCGCCAGTGAGGTCTTTGATGGTGTGGGAGCCGATGCGGGCAGATTTTTCCCGGTAAGCGTCCAGCGGATGGCCGGACAGGTACAGGCCGCTGACCTCTTTTTTTTCTTGTTGCAGCAGCTCGGCAGGGGGGTGTACTCTGCCAAGGGGCGGATCTCGTAGACGTCCTCCTGCGGGCTTTGCTGCACTTCCCCGCTCATCACGGAGAACAGATCCAACTGTCCTTCCAGATTGCGGCGAGAGTCGGTCTCGATACTCTTGAGGATGCCCTCTACCGCCTCCACCATGCTGTGACGGTTGGAGCCGAAGCAGTCAAAGGCACCGGCTTTGATCAGGCTTTCCACCGCGCGGCGGTTCAACTCACTGCCGTGCATCCGCTTGCAGAAATCATAAAGGCTTGTGTAGGGCTTTTCCTTACGCTCGGTGACTGCGTTCTCGATAAGGTTGCGGCCTACGTTTTTCACGGCGTTCAGCCCAAAACGGATCTGACCATTATCATCGGCGGTAAAGCCGCCGTTGGAGATGTTCACATCCGGCGGCAGCACCTTGATGCCCAAACGGGCGCACTCGCCGGAATACTCAATGACCTTATCCGTATTATCCAGCACACTGGTCAGCAATGCTGCCATGAACTGGCTGGGGTAATGGCACTTGAGATAAGCCGTCTGGAATGCCACATAAGCGTAGCAGGCCGCATGGCTCTTGTTGAAAGCGTAGGACGCAAAGCTGGACATTTCGTCGTAGATCTGGTTTGCCACCTGCTCCGGGATACCGTTGGCAACGCAGCCGGGGCATTCGTGGCCGGGCTCGGTGCAGCCGTGCACAAAATGTTCCCGCTCGGCTTCCATGACGGCGTGCTTCTTTTTGCTCATGGCGCGGCGAACGTTATCTGCCTGTCCGAAGGAGAAGCCCGCCAGTTCCCGGAAGATCTGCATGACCTGCTCCTGATAGACGATGCAGCCGTTGGTCACATCCAGAATGTGTGCCAGCTGCGGAGTCTTGTAGCTGATCTTGTCCGGCTCGTGCCGATTGCGCAGATAGGTGGGAATGGAGTCCATGGGGCCCGGGCGGTACAGACTGATCAGAGCGATGACATCTTCAAGGTTCTGGGGCTGCAACCCCACAAGCACCTGCTTCATGCCGGAGGATTCCAGCTGGAACACACCCTCGGTATCGCCCTGCCCCAGCATTTTGTAGGTATCCGGGTCGTCATAGTCCAGATCGCGGATGGAGAACTCCGGGTGCTGCTTTTGCACCGCAACCTCCGCATCTCGGATGACAGTCAGGGTGCGCAGCCCCAGAAAGTCCATCTTCAAAAGACCCAGCTCTTCGATCTCGGTCATGTTGAACTGAGTCACCGGCAGGCCGTCGTTGGTGGCAAGCGGCAGATAATAATCCGTCGGCTCCGGCGTAATGACCACGCCCGCCGCGTGGGTGGAGGCGTGCCGGGGCATGCCCTCCACCTTCAGTGCGGTGTCGATGAGTTCGGTCACCTGCGGGTCGGTATCGTAGAGCTTTTTCAGCTCGCTGGAAACCTCCAATGCCCGCTTGAGGGTCATTTTCAGTTCCATGGGCACAAGCTTTGCTACCACGTCCACCTGCTGGTATGGAATACCCATCACGCGGCCCACGTCCCGGATGGCGTTGCGGGCTGCCATGGTACCAAAGGTGACGATCTGAGCCACATGATCCGCACCGTATTTGCGGTTGACGTAGTCGATGACCTCCTGTCGGCGCTCGTAGCAGAAGTCCACATCGAAATCCGGCATACTGACGCGCTCAGGGTTCAAAAAGCGCTCGAAGATCAGGTTATAGCGGATGGGGTCGATATCCGTAATGCCCACGCAGTAAGCGGCAATACTACCCGCGCCGGAGCCGCGTCCCGGCCCCACCGGGATGCCCTGACTTTTTGCAAAATTGATGTAGTCCCATACGATGAGGTAGTAGTTGGTATACCCCATGGTCTTGACCACGCTGATCTCGTATTTCAGGCGGTCGATGTTGGCCTGCGGCACGTCCGGGCCGTAGCGGCGTTCCAAGCCGTCCCAGCAGAGTTTTTCAAAGTAGGCCTGATTATCCATGCCGTCCGGGGCTTTGTAGTAAGGGATCTTGGTGTGACCGAACTCAAAGTCAAAATTGCACTGCTCGGCGATCTTTGCCGTATTGGCGCAGGCTTCCGGTACCATGGAGAACAGCTCGTACATCTCGTCTGTGGTCTTGACGTAGAATTCATCAGTCTGGAACTCCATGCGGTCGGCATCCTGAATGGTCTTGCCGGTCTGGATGCACAGCAGGATGCTCTGCATCTTGGCGTCCTCTTTGCGCAGATAATGGGCGTCGTTGGTGGCTGCCATGGGGATGCCCGTCTCCCGGGAAAGCTTGATGAGCTGCGGCAGAACAGTGGTATCCTCTTTCAGGCCGTGATCCTGCAATTCGATGTAGTAATTCTCTGCACCGAACAGATCCCGGTACCACAGCGCAGTCGCCTTTGCGCGCTCGTAGTCCCCTGCCAGAATGGCCTGCGGGATCTCGCCCGCAAGACAGGCCGAAAGGCAGATCAATCCCTCGTGGTATTGCTCCAAAAGCTGCTTATCCACACGAGGCTTGGAGTAAAAGCCCTCCACAAAACCGGCAGAGACCATTTTGATCAGGTTCTTATAGCCGGTCTCGTTTTTGCACAACAAGATCAGATGGTTGTTGCCGTCTATTTTATTTACCTTGTCAAAGCGGGTGCGGGTGGCAACATACACTTCGCACCCGATGATGGGCTTGATACCCGCCTTTTTGGCGGCCTTATAAAACTGCACACAGCCGTACATCACGCCGTGGTCGGTGCAGGCAATAGCGGTCTGTCCGCATTCCTTCACCCGCTCCATCAGCTGGTCGATGCGGCAGGCACCATCCAAAAGGCTGTATTCCGTATGGATATGCAAATGGGCAAAGGGACGGGTATTTGCGGTGGGTTCACTCATTGTACTGCCTCCTGTCCCTCCTGCTGACGCTGGCGCAGATTTTCCGCCAGTGCTTCCAGCTTTTTCATCCGGTGTGATAAGCCGGATTTGCTCACTGCCGGGTCAAAGCAGCCGCACAGCGCGGTAAGCGAAAGATCCGGGTATTGCAGACGCTTGGCTGCTGCCTGCTGCAATACCTCCGGCAAAGTTTCCAGCGCGTGCTGCTCCTGCAAATAGCGGATGGCTTTCAGGGTCTGGGCGTTCGCCCGCGCGGTTTTGCCAAGGTTTGCGGTATCGCAGTTGGTCTGCCGGTTGGTCTGATTGCGCACCTGCTTGAACGCCTTGAGCACACTGATCTGGGTCGCGGCATCCGCAGCACCCATAAAGCGAAGTAAGCGCTCCACATTGGCACCGGTCTTGACGTAGATCAGGTTCACGCCGTTGCGGCGGGTGCGGTGGGGCGCAAACTCGTGCTCAGCCAGCAGCGCTTCAAAATCCCGGGCGAGATTCGTCCGGGAGGTGAGAAATTCCAGGTTATATTCCTTTTGCGGGTCGGTGACCGTGCCGCTGCACAAAAAGGCCATGGCGATATAGGCGCTGACGCAGGTCTGGCAACGGATGAGCCCGGGGTCGATCTGCAAGCTGGTCTCCCTGCCGGTGGTGCCGAACAGTTCATGCAGGCGGGTGACCTGCTCCGCATCGCGGATGTTGAACTCGTACAGCACACCGCTGACGCGGGGCTTTTCCGTGATCTCGCCCCGGATGCCGCAGCGGGCAAACAGCTGCTGCGCCAGCTGCACCGTATGGGGTTGCTCGGTTTGCAGCACAAGGCCGCGGGCATCAAAGTATTTGGCAAAGCAGGCAATACCATAGGCGGCTGCACGCACACAGCATTCCTTGGTGGGGCTGCGCTGCGCGATTTCCTCCCGCGCACTGGATGCAAAACTCATAGTATTTCCTCTGTTTTCAGCGCACGGCATCCCGGTGCTGCACCCCGGGCTCGTAGCCCAGAGAGGTGCAGTATTCCGCAAGCTTGCGTGCGAATGTGATGGAGCGGTGCTTGCCGCCTGTGCAGCCCACCGCAATAGTCAGCTGGCTTTTGCCTTCCTTGACATAGAGCGGCAGGGCGTACTGCAAAAAGTTCTCGTACCGGCGCAGCAGCTCCTGTGCTTCGGGGTAGCCCATGACAAAATCTACCACTTCCTGATCCAGTCCGGTCTTGTGCTTCAGTTCCGGCACATAGAAGGGGTTTGGCAGGCAGCGCACATCCAGCACAAGGTCGGCCTCCGGCGGCAAACCAAACTTGAACCCGAAGGACATAATGGTGAGACGCATGGCATTTTTTGCCCCGCCGTTTTTCATGAACAAATCGCAGATACGCTCTTTATTCTGGGAGGTGGAGAGCAGACCGGTATTGATGGTATAGTTTGCGCGTTCCTTTAAGGGCTGTAAGATCTGCCGCTCCTTCAAAAAAAGGCATCCCGGGTAGAGATGCCCTCTGCAATGCTGATGGGGTGGCGGCGGCGGGTCTCGCTGTAACGGCGCATCAACACATCGTCCGGCGCATCCAGAAACAGGATCTTATAGGGTGTTTTCTGCTCGTCCAGCTGCTGCAGGGCAGTCTCGATCTGTTCCCTGCTGCGGCAGCCGCGCACGTCCATGGAAAGCGCCACCCGCTCCAGCTGGTTGTCGCCCGCCTTGGAAAACGCCGTAATGCTGGGCAGCAGCCCCGCCGGGACGTTATCGATGCAGAAAAAACCGATATCTTCCAGCGCATTCATAGCCACAGACTTTCCCGCGCCGGAAAGCCCGCTGACGATCAACAGCTCCATCTGTGTTCCACACTCCCTCTATTTGCGCAGTTCAGCGGACTACGCGGATCTCTTTTTCCAGATCATAACCGGTCTTTTCCTTTACGATGGTGCGTACTTCTTCGCACAGCGCCAGCACGTCTGCGCAGGTGGCGCCGCCAAGGTTCACCACAAAGCCGCAGTGCTTCTCGCTGACGGCGGCACCGCCGTGTCGGTAGCCCCGCAGACCGCACTGGTCAATGAGGGCAGCGGCAAAAGCGCCCACCGGGCGCTTGAAGGTGCTGCCGGCGCTGGGCTTATCCAGCGGCTGCTTATCCAGCCGTTCTTTGCCATCAGTTCGTCCATCTTTGCGCGAATAGCCTCCGGTTCGCCCGGAGTCAGGGCAAACTGCGCCGAGAGGATACAGCCGCCGTTTTCTTCAAAAATGCTGTGGCGGTAGCGCAGGTCAAGTTCTGCTGCCGCCGCTTCTTTTACTTCGCCCTCGGCGGTAAGGTACTGCACCGTGGTCAGCACATCCTTCCTTCATCTCGCCGCCGTAGGCTCCGGCGTTCATGTAGACTGCGCCGCCCACCGTACCGGGGATGCCATAAGCAAATTCCAGTCCGGTCAGGCCGTGTTCCAGCGCCGTTTTGCACAGCGCCGAGAGCCGCACGCCCGCCCCGGCGGTGAGTTGTGTTCCGTGCACCTCCACAGCGTCCTGCATAGAAGAAATATCCAATACCGCACCATCGTAGCCCTCGTCGGCAAACAGGATATTCTGCCGTTGCCCAGCAGATAGTACCGGACGCTTTGCGCCTTGCACAGTGCAACGGCACGGCAAAGCTGTGCCCGATCTGCCGGCTGCACGAACAGCCGCGCCGGGCCGCCGATTTTAAAGGTACAATGCGCCGCCAGCGGCTCATTTTCTTTATAAGCAATGCCTGCTGCGGTCAGCAGCTGCTTGAGTTGTTCCATAGGGTCAGGCTCCTTTTTTATCGGGAAAATCAGTCCATTTTGTCATCCAGTCCCAGCCGGATCAGCAGCTCCTTGGCTGCGTTGTAGCCCATCTTCTTCTGGCGGTTATTGATGGCTGCAGTCTCCAGCACCACAGCCAGATTACGGCCGGGAGAGACCGGGATGCTGGTGCTGGGAATGCTGACGCCCAGAATGTCGTAGTATTCACTTTCCAGACCGGTGCGCTGGTAGTTCTTGGTGGGGTCCCATGCTTCCAGCTGCACCACCAGATCCAGACTTTCGCTCAGTTTGACAGCGCCTACGCCGTACACGCGGGCCACATTGACGATGCCGATGCCGCGCAGCTCGATAAAATGGCGGATGTTCTCCGGGGCCGTGCCCATGATCTGGCGGTTGGAGACCTTGCGCAGCTCCACCGCATCATCTGCCACAAGGCGGTGGCCGCGCTTGACCAGCTCGATGGCAAGCTCGCTCTTGCCAATGCCGCTGTCGCCCAGGATCAGGATGCCTTCGCCGTACACTTCCACCAGCACGCCGTGGCGGGTGATGCGGGGTGCCAGTTCCAGATTCAGTACGCTGATCAGGCTGCCCATCAAAGTGCAGGTAGTCTCGTTGGAACGCAGCAGGGCAACCGCGTGCTTCTGCGCCAGTTCCTGCATCTCCGGGAAGGGCGCCAGCTCCTCGCTGCGGCAGACGATGACCGCCGGGGGCTGCTGCCGGAACAGCTGCTCCAGCGCTTCGTAGCGCTTTTCTGCCGTCAGACCGGAAAGGAAGTTCATCTCGGCCAGACCCAGGATCTGCAGCCGAAGCTTATCAAAGTAATCATAGTAGCCGGCAAGGAACAGGCCCGGGCGGTTGACCTCGGCGATCTCTACGCTGATCTCATCCAGCGCCCGGGGGGTGTATACCACTTCCATGCTGACGCGGTCGGTCAGCGTTTTAAGCGAAACATTGAACGTACCCATCCTGGTTCCTCCTGTATCCTTTTGCCGCGCTGTGCTGCGGGCACTCTTATTCATATTATAATAAAATTCGGCGGCAAATACAACGCCCGGGGCGCTGTTTTTGTACCCACGGCGGGAAACCGACGCTGCATCGCAGCGTGTGCACAGGATTTTTACATTTTTCTTACTTTACATGGGTTTTACATTTCGGCGATTTCAGATTTTACATTGTTTTTCTATACTTAAAGCACAGGAGAAAAACACGTCAAGAAAAGTGAGGAAAACACTTATGACCATTTTTAATGTCTTTTCGCTGCTGGGAGGTCTGGCCCTGTTTTTGTTCGGTATGGACATCATGGGCAAGGCACTGGAAAAGCAGGCCGGCGGCCAGCTGCAAAAGATCCTGAGCAAGCTGACTGACAACCCCCTCAAGGGCTTTTTCCTGGGTCTGTGCGTGACCGCCGTGATCCAGAGCTCCAGCGCTACCACCGTTATGGTGGTGGGCTTTGTCAACAGCGGCATCATGGAGCTGCATCAGGCCATTGGCGTGATCATGGGCAGCAACGTGGGCACTACCGTGACCAGCTGGATCTTGAGCCTTTCCGGCTTGCAGGGCGACAGCCTGCTCATCCAGCTGCTCAAGCCCACTTCTTTTAGCCCGGTGCTTGCATTTATCGGCATTTTGCTGTATATGTGTAAGAGTGAGAAGAAAAAGGGCGTGGGCACCATCCTCATCGGCTTTGCTGTGCTGATGACCGGCATGACCACCATGTCCAACGCGGTGCTGCCCCTGCAAAACGAGGCATGGTTCACCAGCCTGTTCACCCGCTTTTCCAACCCCCTTCTGGGCGTTCTGGTGGGTGCCCTTGTTACTGGCATCATCCAGAGCTCCAGCGCCAGCGTGGGCATCCTGCAGGCGCTGAGCGCCACCGGCGTCATCACCTACGGCAGTGCCATCCCCATCATCATGGGTCAGAACATCGGTACCTGTGTGACCGCACTGCTGTCCTCGGTGGGTGCGAATAAGAACGCCCGCCGGGCTGCCATGGTGCACCTGTACTTTAACATCATCGGTGTGACCATCTTTCTGTTCGGGTTCTACGGACTCAACGCCGTCTGCCACTTTGCCTTTGTGAATACCACCATCGAGGCTTGGGGCATTGCAATCGTGCACTCGGTGTTCAACATTCTGGCCACCGTCATTCTGCTGCCCTTTGCAAATGGGCTGGAAAAGCTGGCCATCCTCACCATTCCCGATTCCCCGGAAAAAGAGGAGTTTGCGCTGCTGGATGACCGTCTGCTGAACACCCCCGCCGTGGCTGTGGAGCGTGCTCGCGCCGCTACCGCTGAAATGGCCGAGCTTGCCCGGGTGGGCATTGTGCAGGCCATGAGCCTGACCCACGAATGGAACGACGAACTTGCCCAGAAGGTGCGGGACGAGGAGTGCCGGGTGGACCGGTACGAGGACGCACTGGGCACTTATCTGGTCAAGCTGTCCGGCCGGGAACTGAACCACACCGACAGCCAGAGCGTGAACACCCTGCTGCACACCATCAGTGATTTTGAGCGTATCAGCGACCATTCCGTCAACCTGCTGGAATCTGCCGAGGAGATGCACCAGAAGGAGATTCACTTCTCCAAGGATGCACAGGAGGAGCTGCAGGTTCTGGAGGATGCGGTGCAGGACACCCTGAGCCGCACCACCGATGCCTTCCGCAAGGGGGATCTGCACCTTGCTTCCAAGGTGGAGCCGCTGGAGGCCGTGGTCAACGAGCTGGTGCGCGCCATCAAGGCGCGGCACGTTGCCCGCCTGCAGGCCGGCAGCTGCTCTATTGAGTACGGCTTTGTGCTGGACGATCTGCTGACCAACTACGAGCGTGTATGCGACCATTGCAGCAACGTGGCAGTTGCGCAGATCGAGGTGGCACAGGACAGCTTTGACACCCACGCCTACCTGAACGATCTGCGCCACGGCAACGACACCAAGGAAAGTGAAGAATTCCACCGCCGTCTGGGCCGCTACCGTGAGCGGTATCTGTTCCCGGACGGACAGACTGCTGAGGAGAACTGAGTTATGATCTATATCGTAGAGGACGATGCTTCTATCCGGGAGCTGGAGCAGTACGCCCTGCAATCCAACGGCTACGAGGTGCAGGGCTTTGAGAGCGCCGAGCCCTTCTGGCAGGCCATGCGTGCCGCTGAGCCGGAGCTGGTGATCTTAGACGTGATGCTGCCCGGCGAGGACGGCTTTTCCATCCTGAAAAAGCTGCGCAACACCCCTTCCCTGCGTAGGCTGCCAATCATTATGGTCACTGCAAAATCCAGCGAGCTGGACACCGTGCGCGGGCTGGACTGCGGCGCGGATGACTACATTGCAAAGCCTTTCGGCATTATGGAATTTCTCAGCCGGGTGCGTGTGGCGCTGCGGCGCTCTGCCCCGGAGGTAAGACCGGACGTGCTGGCCTTTCATGAAATTCAGCTGGATAACGCCCGCCACAGCGTTACGGTAAACAGCACCCCTGTGGAGCTGACCTACAAGGAATACTGCCTGCTGCGTCTGCTGCTGGAAAACACCAGTCTGGTGGTGACCCGCGAGACCATTTTGCAGGTAGTGTGGGGCACCGACATCTCGGTGGAAAGCCGTACCGTGGATATGCACATCCGCACCCTGCGCAAAAAGCTGGGGGATGCCGGCAAATACATCTGCACTGTGCGCAAGGTGGGTTACAAGCTGACCGATGAAGAGGAGGCCGGTGAAGAATGAAGCTGCGCAGCATGGAAGAAAAGATCAGCTACCGCCTGTTCCTGATGGGCTTTCTGGGGCTTATATTCACCGCAGTGCTGTGCATTTTTATTCCATAAAGCCTTTACGGCGCAGGCATGGTCTGGGCTGGAGCGCGAAACCGATCTTGTGCGCGCCGGGTACGAGCAGACCGGAGACCCCACACAGCTGAGTGCCTTTGTGACCGATGATCTGCGCGTGACGCTGATCAGTCAGGACGGCAGCGTGCTGTTTGAATCTGCCACCGACCAGCCCATGGAGAACCACCTGACCCGCCCGGAGATCCGCGATGCCATTGCAAACGGCGAGGGCCGGGACATTCGCGATTCCCAGACTATGGGCTACGAGACCTATTACTATGCGCTCCGGCTTTCCGGCGGGGATGTGCTGCGCGTGGCACAGGACGCCGAGACCGTGTGGTCCATCTATGATGCCACTATCCCGGCCATCGTGCTGAGCTGCGTGGCGCTGATGCTGGCTGCTGCGGTGCTGGCCGCCCTGCTGACCAAAGCACTGGTACAGCCGGTGCTGAACATGACTGAGGATCTGGATCACATTCAGGAAAATGTGCCTACCGGGAACTGATCCCCTTTGCAGAGAGCATCCACTCTGACCGCATCCTCCGTGAAAACAACGAGAAAATGCGGCAGGAGTTTACTGCCAATGTCAGCCATGAGCTCAAGACCCCGCTGACCAGCATTTCCGGCTATGCAGAGTTGATCGAGACCGGCATTGCAAAGCCGGAGGATGTGCCGGATTTCGGCCGCAAGATCCACAGCGAGGCCACCCGCATGATCCAGCTGGTCAACGATATTTTGCAGCTTTCCAAGTTGGACACTGTAAGCGAGACCGGGGACACCCCCGTAATGGAAACGGTAGACCTTTTGGAGGTTGCCAAGGAGTGTGTGGAGCGCCAGAAACTGAACGCCCGCCGCGCCTATATCTCCCTGACTTATCTGGGCGAGAGCGCCCCGGTGCTTGGCAGCCGCGCGCTGCTGGATGAACTGTGCCAGAACCTGTGCGACAACGCCATCCGCTACAACCGCCCGGGCGGTAAGGTACAAATCATCACCACCTGCAACCGGGACGGACACTGCTCCCTGACCGTGGCCGACAACGGCATCGGCATCCCGCGGGAAGCTCAGGCCAGCGTGTTCGAGCGCTTCTACCGGGTGGACAAGAGCCGGAGCAAGGCCACCGGCGGCACCGGGCTTGGGCTTGCCATCGTCAAGCACATTGCCCGCATCCACAACGCCCGCATCAAGCTGGAAAGTCAGGTAGACGTTGGCACCACCATCACTGTCACCTTTCCTACCGCCTCTTAATACGGCATGAAATGCACGTCTGTCCGCCATTGCGGGCAGGCGTTTTTTGTTGGGTCAAAGCCCGCAATGCTGCCGCTTCGCAGCGCTGCCCGGGCTTGCAGGTGCAGCACATCCACGCCCTGCTGCCAGCAGCTTTGCAAAAGTGCGGTGCACTGCGCCGCAAGCTGTTGCCGCTGCGCCTGCGTGGGCAATGGGCTGTGGGCAGCGCGTTGACAGTCCAGCCGCACAAGCACCTGCGCCTTTTGCAAGGTGACTGAAACGATGCAGCGCCGGATGCCGATGCGCTCCCCTTCCAGCCAGAGCTGCCGGGTGCCGCCCTGCCCGGTAAGCAGCCGGTAGACCTCGGCCTGCTCCGAGGACAAGGGCGTATCGCCCGCTACGGTGTGCAGAACACCGCCCTCCTGTATCGTTATCTCTTCCGCGTTCCACCGGAGAATGGGCAGAAGCCCCGGCTCTGTATGCTGATACAGCCGGGGTGCGGTGGGTGCTGCGGCCTTTATTTGTGCCATCAGAGCATCCGGCAGGGCGGCCCGTGTGGCAAGGTGGCCTGTCTCTCCTTCTGCGCAAAGCAGCCTTGCCGCCGTGCGTCCGCAGCCGCGCCGCAGCACCAGCTGCTCGTACTCTGTTAGTAATGGCTCTTCCGCTTTTGGCAGCAGCAGATAATCACACAGGCGGTAGCTTGCGGTTTGGGGCAGTGCCTGCTCTGCCGCAGCCAGCGCCTGTTCCATCGTTTGCCCCTCTGCCTGCACAAACTGTAACGCGGCAGAGGCTTCGGCGGCATCGGCGGCGGCCTGCGGTGCCTGATAGAGCAGCCCTGCCTGATACCCCTGCCCTGTCTGTGAAAGATACACCGCCCGCACCATGCTTTTCTCGGTGCTTTCGCAGCGCAGGAACAAAAGGCACCACCCTGCCAGCAGCAAAAACAGCATCGGCTTGTAAGATTTCTGTTTTCTCATGGCTGCACCTCTGCTTCCGGCTGCTGCCAGAGCAAGCGGATCGCGGCACACAGCATGGCTGCCCGGTAGACAGCGCACAGCAGCCACAGCAGCAAAAGCAGCGCATCCATGCGGGAAAAGCTGCCGCTACTCCACGCCCGCAGCAACTCCAGCCGAGGGTATGCGCCGCTGCCAAACAGCAAAGCACTGCCCAGCAAAGCCGCAGCCTGCACCGCAAAGCCCCATGCCGGCAGCCAGACCGTGCGGCGGGCAGACCGTGCACTGCACAGAAGGGCTCCTGCAAAATATTCAGCGTAGACCGGTATGTCCCAGTTTGCTGCAGTCGGCTGTGCCGGGGTAAACAGCCGGTACCAGTGCAGCTGCCCTGCAAGCCCCAACAGGCAGACCACGCCGCCCACAGCGGCGAACCACCACAGCACCCGCGCCGAGGCGTTCCAGCTTGCAGGAGGGACAGCCCACCCCGCCCAGAGCAGCAGCGGCAGAAAGCCCAGCAGCGCCATGGAGGAAAACTCTGCCGTGCACAGCCCTTGTGCCTGCACGAGGGTGTGCATCAGTTCCATAAAAAGCCCAGCTGTCAGTGCCAGCCGCACCGCAAGGGAGGGCGCTTTGTTCTGCAACATTGCCACTGCCAGCGCCGAAAGGATGCACAGGCACACCGCGCTGACCACGCCCAGCCACAGCGCCCGGCGCACCGGAACGCTTTGCGGGATGCCGTCTGCCAGCGCTGCAGTTACCAAACTGAGGGTCAACGCCGCCGGGGTAAAACGTTCTGTTTGCTGCTTCATGACCGCCGTTTCCCCCTCTCCCGCTTTTGCCAGATATTGAACCCGCGCCGGGACAGCTGCCGGTAGTTGCGGCGCAGAACGCCGTCCTCGGAAAGCGGCTGCTGCGGGAACGGGTGCGGCGCAAGATACGGCACACCCAATGCTTCGGTGCTGACGAGGCTGAGCAAAAAGCCGAAAAACGCTGCTGCCAGTCCCACTGGTCCGGCAAGCCCTGCCAACAGCACCGTGCCGATGCGCAGCAGGGTGGCAGGCTCGTACAGACCCGGGGTGACAAAGACTGCAATGGCCGTGATGCTGGCCACAAAGATGACCGGGGTGCTCATAAGCCCGGTGGCAATGGCGGCATCGCCAATGATGAGCGCCGACACCAGACTGACCGAGTGACCCAGTGACTGCGGCATCCGCAGCCCTGCTTCCCGGATGACCTCCAAGAGCAGGATCACCAGCAGCATCTCGGCAAACAGCGGCAGCGGGGTGGCCTTTTCGGCTGCTTCGATCTTATAGCAGCAGCTGGGGGGCAGCAGCTCCGGCAGATGCACCGCCACGCACACAAAGACCCCTGGCAAAAACACCGTAAGGTAGAAGGAAAAGTACTTCAGCACCCGCAGAAAAGAGGAAAACACCGCCGTGGAAGCGTAATCGTCCAGACACTCGAACTGCTCGCTGAACAAAGCGGGCAGCACCAGCGCCGAGGGGCTGCCGTTGACTAAAATTACCAGCTTGCCCCTCGCAGAGCTTGGCGGCAGCGACCGCCGGGCGCTCGGTGTAGTGCACCGGGGTAAACAGCCGCGCCTTGCCAGGCAGCAGCCACGGTACAAAATAGCTGGAATCCAGCAGCAGCTCCGGCCGTGCGCTTTGCAAAATGGTGCGCACCCGGCGCACCATGGCGGGGTCGGCACGGTCCTTGCAGTAGCAAAGAGCATACTCTGTATTGCAGCAGGTGTGCGCCTGTGCGGCCTCCTGCATAAGGGTATCGGTACGGACAAGGCGGCGCAGAAGGCTCAGATTCACCCGCAGAAGGTCGGTAAAGCCTTCCCTGCTGCCGCGCAGATTGCCCTCGGCGGATGGCTCTTCCACGGAGCGGAATTTGAGCCCCTGCACTGAAAAAACAATACCACTGCTGCAGCCCTCTAAAAGCAGCACCGCCATGCCCGCCGTCAGCCGCGCTACGAGCTGCGACATATCCTGCACCGGAGTGCTCTCGGCCGGAAACGCCGAGCCGTGCAGGATATGCGCATAAGCTTGCGTACCAGTAAGCCGGACAGAAGCAGACTGCCGCCCGGCGGCGTCCAGCAAGAGTTCCCAGAGTGAATCGAGACTTGCCATGCCGTCAAACATTACGATGCACCCTGGGCAGCCATACAAAACGATCTTCTTCGCATAATAGTCCGCCGACTGACCAAACCTAGCATCAAGCGCGGACAGGTTTTCCGCAAGGCTTTGCGAAAGCTGCTGCACATCCATCACTCCTTTGTGTGTGCAGTATGCCCGCTTTGCCGCAGCATACGCCGCGCACACCACCATGGAGGGTTTGTGCATGAAACTGCTGCTTTGCCGCACTATTATTTTGTATCTCTGCGTTTTGTTTGCCATGCGGCTGATGGGCAAGCGTCAGCTGGGAGAGCTGCAGCCGGAGGAACTGGTGTCCACCATCCTGATCTCTAATCTGGCGTCCATCTCCATTGAATCGGAGGATGTCCCCATCACCGCCAGCCTCATCCCGCTGTTCCTCATTGCGGCACTGGAGCTGCTGGGGTCGGTGGTGAGTTTCCGCAGCCAGAAGTTCTTCAATTTTCTCTCCGGGCGTCCCAAAACGGTCATTCTGGACGGAAAGATCGACCAGAACGCTTTGCGGATGCTGCGGCTGACCACCGCCGACCTGATGGAGGCGCTGCGCGGCAAGGATATCTTTGACCCGCGCAAGGTGTCCTATGCCGTAATTGAAACAAACGGCACACTGTCGGCGGCGCTGCGCCCGGAGCAGGAAGCAGCCACCCTCTCCGATTTACAGTTGAAAGTACAGCAGACACAGGCCACCATTCCCTTTGTGTTGGACGGACAGGTGCTGGAAGACAACCTGCGCTGGTGCGGCAAGGACCGCGCGTGGCTGGAACGCACTGCCACGGCAAACACGGTGCTGCCACAGGAGATCTTACTGCTTATCGGCAACGAGACCGAGGACTATTTTCTGCTGAAGAAGGAAGGCCGCCAGCCGGGAGGAAAGCGATGAAGCGGATCTATGCGTGTATCCTGATTGTGGCGGCGCTGCTGGCAGTATCCCTTTACAGCAGCGGACGGGTGCAGGGCTTTGCACAGGATATTTCAGCCGATTTGGACTGTGCCCTTGAGGCCGTACGGCAGAAGGACTTCCCCACCGCGCGGCAGGCGCTTGCCGAGGGTGCAGAACTGTGCGATACCATGCGGGAAACTATGAGCCATCTGCTGCGCACGGCCGACTACACGGAGCTGGAAGCTGCACTGCGGGCGGCAGACGGATACCTTGAGCAGCAAGCCACAGAGGATGCGCTGGGTGAGTTGCGCCGCGCACAGGTAGAAGTAGAGCGGCTGGAGTGGCTTGCCCGGCGGCTGGTGTAAGCGGCACAAATTATATTTCACGCTTGTCGCGGCCTGCAGGACGCGACAAGCAATTTTTTACAAAAAAACAGACCGAGAGACACCCAAAAGCATCTCTCGGTCTTAAATTATAGTTTACTGATTTTCCTTGCGGTCGCCCACAAGCTTTTTCAGTTCGTCAAGGAAGCTTTCCACGTCCGCAAACTGGCGGTAGACCGAGGCAAAGCGGATATAGGCCACCTCATCGATCTTTTTCAGTTCCTCCATGGTCAGCTCGCCGATGCGCACACTGGGGATCTCGCGGTCGTAGGAGCTGAACAAAGCCTGCTCAATGCTGCTGACAGCACGTTCCAGCGTTTCGTAGCTGACAGGACGCTTGGCACAGGCGCGCAGCATGGCGTTGAACAGCTTCTGCCGGTCAAAAGGTTCACGGGAGCTATCCTTTTTGATGACCACCAGCGGCACAGTTTCCACGACCTCGTAGGTGGTAAAGCGCATATGGCAGTTCAGGCACTCGCGGCGGCGGCGGATGCGCTCGTTATCTTCGGTCGGGCGGGAGTCGATCACCTTGGATTCCTCCGCGCCGCAATAAGGGCACTTCATCTCTTGTTCCTCCGCCTCAGTTCTTCTTTTTGCTGCGTTCGCTCCACAGCACCCATGCCGAGGTGGAAACGCACAGCGAGGTGTACACGCCGCTGATCATACCCATCATCAGCGGGAATGCAAAGGTAAAGATGCTGTCCAGACCATAGAGCTTTGCCACGATGCACATAACGCCCAGCGCCATTACCGTGGTCACCGTAGTGATCAGGGTACGGCGGGCAGACTGGTTGACCGAGTGGTTGACCAGCTCCTCAAAGCTGCCCTTTTTGCCCATGAGAGCGCGGTTCTCGCGGATACGGTCGTAGACCACAACAGTATCGTTGATGGAGTAGCCCAGAATGGTCAGCATGGCGGCAATGAAGTTGCCGTCCAGCGGGGTGCGCAGCAGCACAAAGGTACCAAACACCACCATCAGGTCGTTCAGCAGAGCCAGCACAGCCATCAGGCCACCGGTCAGGCCGCCGATCTTCTTGAAACGGAAGCCGATGTACAGCAGGATGAGCACCAGTGCAAACACCACAGCAACCAGACTCTTCTGCAGGAACTTGGTGCCCATGGCTGCGCTGACGTTGCTCAGAGACAGCTGGGCAAACTGGTTGTCCGGGTAGTTCTCATTCAAGGAATCCAGCAGATTCTCCACCTGATCGGTGGTCACGGTCTCGTTGCCGGGCATGGAGATCTTCAGGGTCTGCTCCCCGGTGGCGACATTCTCGCCGGTCTGCAGGGTCAGGCCGGTGTTTTCCAGCGCCGCAGCAGCGGTCTTTTGCACAGCGGCTTGGTCAAAGCCGCCCTCGTAGGACAGAGTGATCATAGCACCGCCGGTAAACTCGGTATCCAGATGCACACCGAACACCGCGGCGCACAGCAGGATAACTGCCATCAGGCAGGCAGAGAAGGTCAGGAACTTTTTGCGCAGAGATACGAAATCCACCGGCTTCTTTTCGGCCTTCTCCTGCCCGGGCTTTGCAGCGCCGTACAGCCACGGATTGCGCAGTGCCTTGATGGCAGCTGCGCCACGGATCATAACACGGGTGGCAAACACACCGAACACAAAGTTCAGCAGAACGCCGGTCAGCAGCGTGTAGCCAAAGGCGTAGACGGTGCCTGCGGTAGAGGGGCCGAAAGCAAAGAATACAAAATGCAGTGCCTTGGCAAACAGGCCATCCGAGGGGCCAAAGGCACCCATCAGCACGATCGCCACAATGACGATGGTCACGTTGCCATCAATGATAGGGGTCAGGCCGCGGGCAAAGCCGCTCTTGAGCGCGCCATCCAGAGATTTGCCGTTTTTCAGCTCCTCCTTGATGCGCTCGGCGGTGATAACGTTGGCATCCACGCCCATGCCGATGGCAAGGATGATACCTGCGATGCCGGGCAGAGTCAGGGTAAAGCTCTCAAACACCGGGAAATAGCCGGAGACGAAGGCCAGCGTTGCCGCCACCTGACCGGCCAGTGCAATGCAGGCCAGGAAGCCGGGCAGACGATACAGCAGCGTCATCAGCACCACGATGAGGGCAAAGGCGATCAGGCCTGCCAGCACCATGGCACCAAGGCTGTTCTCGCCCAGGCTGGGGCTGACGGTGGAATAGCTGTCCACAGTCAGGGCAAAAGGCAGTGCACCGGAATTGATCTGGCGGGCCATCTTGACCACGTCCTCCTGCGTAAAGGGATTGGACGCCGAGCTGGTGATGATGGCCTGTCCGTCGGTAATGGCGGTGTTGACGGTGGCCGTGCTTACGTTTTCATCGTCCAGCCAGATGCTGATGCTGCCCTTATCGGCGGCCAGCTTGGTGGTGGCATCGCCAAAGGCCTTGGCACCCTCGGTGGTGAACTTGAGGGCAACGTAATACTCAGAGCTGCCGCCGTTGCTCACAGCACCGTACTGTGCCGAAGCACTTTCGACCATGGAGCCGTCCAAAATCAGCTCGCCGTCCTTGCTGGCTCCCTCGCGGAAGGTCAGGTAGGCGGTGCTGCCGATCTCTTCAATGGCGGCTTCGGGGTCAAAATCGGTCTCACCGGACTGCCACGGAAACTCCAGGATCAGGCGGTCGGAATCATAATCCACATACAGCTCATAGTCGGTCACGTTCAGCGCGACCAGACGGTTCTCGATGACCAGACGGGCGGCATCCAGCTGCTCGTCCGTGGCATCATAGCCATCCGAGGGCACAAAGGTGACGTTGACGCCGCCTTTGATATCCACACCAAAGCGGATATCCTTTGCACCTTTGATATAGGTGGTGGTCACATCGCCGTATTTTGCCGCCACGCCAAAAAAGGCGGTGTAAACAAACACAACGATCAGCAGCGCGGTAACGACCAGCTGCCATGCTTTGCCTTTTGTTTTCATAAGTCGGGAACCTCCAAAAGCGGCGGCTGTGCAGCCGCAGCCGTTTTTGTTGTGAACCGCAAGTTTTGCCGACGGTTCCTCTCCTCACAGAGCAGCCGTCGTGCCGACCTTTCTGTGATAAAACTCCCCTGCCAGCCCTGCAAAGAGCCCCGCAGAGGAGAATATACAAATTATTTTAAGCCTTAAGCCATATCAGCCAGCAGCTTTTCCACAACAGCCAGACGCACGCAGACGCACAGCAATTCGGAAGCGGTCTCCACCTCGTCCAGGCTGGGATAGGTGGGGGCGATGCGCAGGTGGGAATCCTGCGGGTCCTTGTGGTACGGGTAAGCAGAGCCTGCACCGGTCAGCACCAGACCTGCGTTCTTGCACAGTTCCGCCACGCGCTTAGCGCAGCCGGGCATGACATACAGGCTGATAAAGTAGCCGCCCTTGGGGTTGGTCCAGTGGGCAATATCGCCGCAGGGGGTGAGGTGGTGGCGGCAAAAGCGGTCTTGACGGCATCGAAGCAGGGCACCAGACGGCGGCGGTGCTTTGCCATGTGTGCCAGAACGCCCTCCTTGTTCTTCAGGAAGCGGACGTGGCGCAGCTGGTTCATCTTATCGTAGCTGATGATCATCACTGAAAAGCGCTTGCACATATACTTCATGCTGTTGTCGCTGCAGGCAATGGCAGAGACACCTGCGCCCGGGAAGGTGATCTTGCTGGTGGAAGTGAACATGAACACACGGTTTTCGTTGCCGTACTTCTTGCTCTCGTTCAACAGAACCGGAGTCTCAATGATCTCATCGGTCAGGTGATGGACGATATAAGCTTCATCCCAGAAGATCTTGAAATCAGGCGCAGCGGTCTTCATCTTGGCAAACCGCTCGATGGTCTCATCACTGTAAGTATAGCCATCGGGGTTGGAATACTGGGGCACGCACCAGATGCCCTTGATGGTGTCATCCTCGGCCACCAGCTTTTCCACAACGTCCATATCGGGGCCATTGGGGGTCATGGGCACGCTGATGAGCTCAAAGCCGAACTCCTCGGTGATAGCAAAGTGACGGTCATAGCCGGGCACCGGGCAGAGGAACTTGCGCTTTTCCACCTGAGACCAGGGGCAGGGAGACTCAGGGAAGCCGAACACATAGCCGATGTTGATGAGGTTGTACATCAGCTGCAGGCTGGAGTTGCCGCCCACGAATACCTCGTTGGGCTTTACGCCGAACACATCTGCAAACAGGGCGCGTGCCTCGCTCAGACCCTCCAGCTCGCCGTAGTTGCGGGCGTCGGTGCCTGCATCCGTGGTGTAGTCGGTCATCTTCAACAGGTCCCTTGCCAGATCCATCTGGTGGGGGCCGGGCTTGCCGCGTGCCATGTTCAGCTTCAGACCCTTTGCCTGAAACTCTTTATAAGCCTGTTCCAGCGCTGCCTTTTCAGCGGTCAGCGCATCGCGATCCATCTCGTGATAATTTGCCATTAAAAACACACTCCTTTATAGTACTCTTCCTGTTACCCAATACTATGGCTCGTCTTTTGCGGTATGCCCCTGCCAGAGAACACACGCCGCACGATCCACACTTTGCTATTATAGTACATTTTCCTGTCAGAAACAAGAATTTGAAAGCAAAAAGCCCTGCCAAAAGCAAAAAGCTTTCGAAACAGGGCTTTTAGGCAGGAACACTCCCCTGCTGTGCGGCGATACCGTCAGCTGAGAGCGGCCTGATTTTTATAGCGTTTGCGCACGGCACCGTATTCCAGATGTGCCTCGCCGCCCTCCACGGTGTCCTCATCCACGGTCACGCGGATGATGGTGGCATCGCTGGGCACCTCGTACATGATGGGCAGCAGAATGCTTTCCATCACGCTGCGCAGACCACGGGCACCGGTCTTGCGCTCGATGGTCTTGCGGGCAATGGCGTGCAAAGCTTCGTCCGTGAAGGTAAGCTCCACGTTATCCATGCCCAGCAGCTCTTTATACTGCTTGACCAGACTGTTGCGGGGCTCCTTGAGCACGCGCACCAGCGCATCCTCGTCCAGATCATCCAGCACGGTGATGACCGGCAGACGGCCGATCAGCTCCGGGATCAGGCCGAACTTGACCAGATCGTGGGGCTCCACCTTGCGCAGCAATGCGCGCTCAGCCTCGGTGGAGTTATCCTTCAGCGCACTGCCGAAGCCCAGCGCGGACTTATCGGTGCGGCGCAGGATATACTTGTCCAGACCGTCAAAGGCACCGCCGCAGATGAACAGGATGTTGGTGGTGTCGATCTGGATGAACTCCTGCTGCGGGTGCTTGCGGCCGCCCTGCGGCGGCACGTTGCTCACAGTGCCCTCCAAGATCTTCAGCAGCGCCTGCTGCACACCCTCGCCGCCCACATCGCGGGTGATGGAGGGATTCTCGCTCTTGCGGGTGATCTTGTCGATCTCATCAATGTAGATGATACCCACCTGTGCCTTCTGCACATCAAAATCTGCCGCCTGGAGCAGCTTGAGCAGGATGTTCTCCACGTCCTCGCCCACATAGCCGGCCTCCGTAAGGGTGGTGGCATCCGCAATGGCGAAGGGCACGCCCAGCATCTTGGCCAGTGTCTGCGCCAGCAGGGTCTTGCCCACGCCGGAGGGACCCAGCAGCAGCACGTTGGACTTCTGCAGCTCCACATCGCCGCCCTTGCCGCTGAGGATGCGCTTATAGTGGTTGTAGACCGAAACGGCCAGCACACGCTTTGCCTCGTCCTGACCGATGACATACTGATCCAGGCCTTCCTTGATCTCGGCCGGGGTCATGATGTTGATATCCAGATCTGCAGCAGCGGGCTGGACATGGGCGCGGTTTGCGTTGCCGCGAGCCGGACGGGCGCTTTTGGGCTGATCCGGCTTGTCGGAAAGCAGGTCGTGGCACAGGCCGATGCATTCGCTGCAGATGTTGACACCGGGGCCGATGATCATACGCTCCACTTCGTCCTGATGCTTGCCGCAGAAGCTGCAGACCAGATCCTTTTCATTTTTGCCGGAATTGTTATTTGCCATAGCTGTTTTTCCTTATCCTGGGTAAATTAAAGCGGCTCAGCGGTGGGCGATGACCTCATCGATCAGGCCGTATTCCTTGGCTTCCAGCGCGGTCATATAGTTGTCGCGCTCGGTGTCCAGCTGGATCTTCTCCAGCGGCTGGCCGGTGTAATCGCTGAGCATGTGGTTCATCTTATCGCGGATATAGACCATGTGCTCGGCATGGATCTTGATATCCGTGGTCTGGCCGGAAAGGCCGCCGCCCTGACCGCCGATCAGCGGCTGGTGGATCATGATCTCGGCGTTGGGCAGGGCAAAGCGCTTACCCTTGGTGCCGCTTGCCAGCAGGAATGCGCCCATAGAGGCAGCCATGCCCATGCAGATGGTGGAAACATCGCACTTGATATACTGCATGGTGTCATGAATGGCCATACCGGCGCTGATGGAACCGCCGGGGCTGTTGATATACAGGCTGATGTCCATCCGGGTCCTGCCCTTCCAGATACAGCAGCTGTGCCACCACAAGGCTTGCGGTGGTATCGTTGACATCCTCGCTCAGCACGATGATGCGATCGTTCAGCAGACGGGAGAAAATATCGTAGGAACGCTCTCCGTGCGCCGACTGCTCGACAACGTAAGGAACAAAACTCATAAAGTTCGCCTCCTGAAATGGTTTAAGTTTATTGGCAAAATTGACCGATACGGGTCCCCTGTAAAGTTCAGCCGTACCGGTCAATTTTAACAACCTTTGATAAAACGCCTGCGGCGCTTTACAGGGCCCGGCACTGATTACTCAGCGTCAGCAGCCTTCTCAGCCTCTGCGGCCTTCTCCACGATGTTTGCGTGGCTCTTGATGAAGTCGATGGCCTTGTTGATGGCCAGATCCTGCTTCAGGTCGTCGACATTGACCAGCTCACGAACCTTGTCCTCTTCCATCTTGTACTGGTCAGCAATGCGCTTGATCTCGGCATTGATATCCTCCTCGGAAGCCTCGATGTTCTCAGCAGCGGCAACAGCCTCCAGAGCCAGGCGGATCTTGACCTGCTTCTCAGCCTGCGGCATGAAGGAGGCGCGGAACTGCTCCATAGTCTGGCCCATATACTTCAGGTAGTCCTCCAGACGCAGACCCTGCTGCTCCACACGGAAGGCGAAGTCATTGACCATCTCGTCCATACGGGTATCGTACATAGCCTGAGGGATCTCAGCCTCCATGCTCTCGATGACCTGATCGACCAGAGCGTTCTCAACAGCCAGGTCATCCTGCTTGTCCAGCTGCTCCTGTTGTTCTTGCGGATGGACTCCTTGAACTCTTCCAGAGTGTCGTACTCGGAGCAATCCTTGGCCAGCTCGTCATCCAGAGCGGGCAGCTCCTTGTACTTGACCTCGTGCAGCTTGATCTTGAAGACAGCAGCCTTGCCAGCCAGCTCAGCAGCCTGATACTCCTCGGGGAAGGTGACGTTCACGTCGAACTCCTCACCGGCGGAGTGGCCAACGATCTGATCCTCGAAGCCGGGGATGAAAGAGCCGCTGCCCAGGGTCAGGCTGTAGTGCTCAGCCTTGCCGCCCTCAAAAGCGACACCGTCCACAAAGCCCTCGAAGTCGATATCAGCGATATCGCCATTCTCAGCAGCACCCTCGCGGGTCAGCTCACGGGCGTTGCGCTCCTGCACGCGCTTCAGCTCTGCGTCGACGGCCTCGTCGGTAACAGTATGGACAGTCTTTTCCACGGTCAGACCGTTGTAGTTGCCGACCTTGACTTCGGGCTTCACGGCGACCTTGACGGTCAGGGTAGCGCCCTCGGCCTCGCTGGCAGCATCCACAGAAACCTCAGGACGGCCCACGGGCTCCACACCGGCTTCCTTAGCGGCAGCCTCAAAAGCCTCCGGGAACAGCTCGTTGATGGCGTCGTAGGTAAAGACATCAGCGCCGTACATCTTCTCGATCAGAGCGCGGGGAGCCTTGCCCTTGCGGAAGCCCTGCACAGGGTACTTCTTGCCCTCTTTTTTGAAAACATCGGCAACAGCCTTCTTGAAGGCCTCTGCGTCGATGGAGAACTGCAGTTCTGCCATGCTCTTCTCGAGCTTTTCACACTTGATGAGATTCATTTGTTTATCCTCCACTCAAATATTCTATTGCTCAGGGCAGGAAGTTTTTGCCCGGGGCAACCGCGCACCACGTCCTTGCTGTATGCACACGGAATGCGGGGACGCGCGCGCTCAATTGGGTGCAACAATCGCGTCAAAACTTATTATAGCACGCTCTGGACACAATTGCCATACCAAATTTTTAAATTTTGTCGTTTTTGCCCTTTTATACCGCTGTCAATTGATGCGGTATGGGCAGAAACGCAGGCCGTCGGCACTTACCAGCTTGTACCGGATGCCGTCCACCTCGCCCTGTACGGCGAACCGGATGGCGTTGCCGTGCAGATGCCCGTAGAAGCAGGTCTTGATGCCGAACTCCTTCAGGGTGGCCACGATCTCCGGGGCGCTGGTGCCGGTGTACACCGGCGGATAGTGCAGGAACACCAGCTTTTCCAGCCCGGGCTCGGCGGCATCCAGACTCATGCGCAGCCGTCCGATCTCCCGGTTCATCACCTTTTCGTCGTGGGGCTCGCCCACATCGAACAGCCAGCCGCGGGTGCCGCAGATGGCGTACCCTTCCACGCTGTAAGAATTGTTATGCAGGATATGCAGGGTGTCAAAGCCCTCAGCCTTGAGGTAGGCGTTCATCTTGTTGGCGGTGGACCACCAGTAATCGTGGTTGCCCTTCATGATGATCTTCTGGCCGGGCAGCTCCTGCAAAAAGGCGAAATCCTTGCGCGTATCGGTCAGGCGCATGGCCCAGCTGATATCACCCGCCAGCACGATGGTGTCCTCGGGTTTGATCAGCTTGCGCCAGTTGCGTTCCAGCCGGTCCACATAATCGTTCCAGCCGGGGAAGATATCCATCGGCTTGGATGCGCCCAGAGAAAGATGGGGTGTCGCCAAGCACAAAAAGTGCCATAGTCTGTTTACTCCTGTTCTGTCTGTCCGCAGAAGCTTATGCCTGATAGCCCAGCGCCACCTCAGCGATCTGTGCCGGGGCAATGACGGTATCAAAGCGCTCCGGCTTGCTGCGCAGAGCGGCAAGGCTTGCCGGTGCGGCGTGACCGGTAGCAGCTTCCAGCTGCTGCATGGCTTCAAAATCGTTTTCCGGGGCAGCTTTGCCCAGTGCGCTCAGCACGCTGCGGGGGAACTTGAAGGGCGATGCGGTGGACAGCACCACCATGGGCACGCCCTGCCGCTTTTTCTGTGCTGCCACATGGAAGGCCACGGCGGTGTGGGTATCGCACAGGTAGCCGTCCTGTTCGTAGCGGGAACGGATCTCCCCTGCCACCTCGGCCTCGCTGCTCCAGCCGCAGGAGAAGGTCTCCTGAATGGCGGCCAGCGTCTCGGGACGGACAGTGTAGCTGCCGGTTGCAGCCAGCTGCTGCATCAGGCCCGCCACCTCGGCATCGCTGCCGGTGACGTGATAGAGCAGGCGCTCCAGGTTAGAGGACACCAGAATGTCCATGCTGGGCGAGGTGGTCTTGAAGAACTCCCGCTTTGCAGTGTAAGTACCGGTGGTGAGGAAATCGGTCAGCACGTTGTTCTCGTTGGAGGCGCAGACCAGTTTGCCCACGGGCAGACCCATCTGCTTTGCGTAATAACCGGCGAGGATATCGCCGAAGTTGCCCGTAGGCACGCAGAAATCCACCTCGTCACCGAAGGTGATTTTGCCGGCCTTGAGCAGCTGGGCGTAGGCGGCAAAATAGTAGACGATTTGCGGCACAAGACGGCCCCAGTTGATGGAGTTGGCGCTGGAAAGACGGATGTTGCGCTTTTCCAGTTCGGCAGCGATGGCCTTATCGCCGAACACCTTCTTTACGCCGGTCTGGGCATCGTCGAAGTTGCCGCGCACAGCGTATACCGCCACATTAGCACCCTCCTGCGTGCCATCTGCAGGCGCTGGATCTCGCTGGTGCCGCCCGTGGGGTAGAACACTGCGATCTCCACACCCGGGATATCATGGTAGCCGTCCAGCGCGGCCTTGCCGGTATCGCCGCTGGTCGCCACCAGGATCAATGTTTTCTCGGTGCGGTCAAGATTCTTCTTTGCCTCCACCAGCAGCTTCGGCATCAGCTGCAGGGCGTAATCCTTGAATGCACAGGTAGGGCCATGCCACAGCTCTAAGGCACAGGTATCCCCTTCCACCGGGGCAAGATAGCCTGCCTTGCCGCCGAAAGCAGCGCCATAGGTGCTGCGGGTGGCCTCGGTCAGGAAGGCGGGGTCGTAATCGGTCAGGTACTCCCGCACAACGGCTGCTGCCAGCGCGGGGTAGTCCAGCCCGCACAGGGCTTTTACATCCACCTGCGGAAAACTTTCCGGCACAAACAGACCGCCCTCATCGGACAGCCCCTGTGCGATTGCCTGAGAAGAAGTTACTTTGCGGTTCTGATCTCTGGTACTGAAAAACTGCATGGTCATCGCTCCTTTTCGCCACGGAACGTGCCGGGCACGTTCCCGGTTGTACGGCAAAATCCTCGCTTTGCCGCATACTTCCCACCGGTGCCACGGTTTCTGTCTAAGGTTCGCAGAGAAAGGCACCCTTTATAATATGTACCATCCAGCGCCCGCTGTCAAGAGGAACTACCTCTGCAACGTCAAAACGCACCGGTTCTTCGCTTTGGCCGGTCTGCTGCAAATACCTTTGTGCAGCGCAGATCAGCCGGTGCTGCTTGGCCGGATCTACGGCGGCAGCGGGCCGCTGCAGCATCCCTTGGCTGCGGGTCTTTACCTCGCAGATGACGATGGTGCCGTCCGGCTCCCGCAGCACAAGATCCAGCTCTCCCATGCGGGTATGATAGTTATGCGCCAGCAGCTGCGCGCCCTGCTTCTGATACCAGCGGGCAGCGGCGGCTTCTCCCCTGCGGCCGGTCTCTGCGCGGTTCATTTGCTGCTCTCCGGCCAGTAGCCCTGCTTTTTAAGGAAGCTGCGGCGGTAGAACGGCTGAATGCCGTACTGCGCGATCAGCTCGTAATGCAGCTTTGTGGGGTAGCCCTTGTGCTTTGCCAGCTGATACTGCGGATACTGCTTGTCCAGCTCCAGCATATAGCGGTCACGACTGACCTTGGCCAGCACCGAGGCCGCGCCGATGCTGGCGCTGGTGGCATCGCCCTTGACCACCGGCTGTGCCGGGATCTGCAAGCCTGCGGGGGTACGGTTGCCATCCACCAGCACCAGATTGGGCACGATGTCCAGCTCTTCCACCGCCTGCTGCATCCCGCCCATGGTGGCGTTCAGGATGTTTTCCCGGTCGATGACCTCCGGCCCCACAAAGATGATGCGGTAGGCCAGCGCTTTTTCGCAGATCTCGTCAAACAGCGCCTCGCGCTTTTTTTCGGTCAGCTTTTTGGAATCGTTGATGCCGTACACCGGGTTTTCCGGGTCCAGAATGCAGGCCGCCACGCACACCGGGCCGCAAAGCGGGCCGCGCCCGGCCTCGTCCACACCGGCAAAGCAGCCGTACTGGCTGCGCACCTCGGCATCAAAGGCGTACAGCGGAGCGGAGATCTCCTCGTCCGAGCGGCGCTTCATTCCTCGTCCTCCCCGGCAAAGTCTGCCAGATCATCCCGCTGGGGCGGACGCTCCAGAGAGATGCGGCCCCACTTGCAGGCGCGGAACTCGTCCACCAGCATGATGGCGCAGCGCTCGGTGTTCACCTCGCCGCCGCGCACCAGCAGACCGCGCTTGCGGCCGATGGCCTCCAGCAGCTCGTAGGGCGGCAGGGCCAGCGTTTCGGCATCCAGCTTGTAGCGCTGAGCCACAAGGTCGGGATAGTTGCGGCGCACCTCGTCCAGCAGGTTCATGGCCAGCTCTTCTACGTCCAGAATATCGTCCTTGATGGAGCCGATGAAGGCCAGATTGGAGGCAATGGTCTTGGAATCGAACTTTTTCCACAGCACGCCGGGCATATCCAGCAGGTCAAACTTTTCGGTGCTGACCCACTGCTTGCCCTTGGTCACGCCGGGGCGGTCGGCCGCCTTGGCGCGGGCAGAGCCTGCAAAGGTGTTGATGAAGGTGGATTTGCCCACGTTGGGGATGCCGCACAGCATCACCTGCGTTTTGGCACCGCCCATGCCGCGGTTCTGGCGGCGCTCCAGCAGACCGGAAAGCTCCTTTTCAATGGCCACCTTCACGGCGTTTGCGCCGCCCTTCTGCTTGGCGCTGATGGCCACGCAGCCGGCATCTGCGGCGTGGAAGTAGCGGATCCACGCCTCGGTCACAGCCGGGTCGGCAAGGTCGGCTTTGTTCAGCGCATAGAGCTTGGGCTTGCGGGCGGTGATGCGCTCGATCTCCGGGTTCAGGCTGGAAAGCGGGATGCGCGCGTCCAGCAGCACAAGGCTGGCATCAACGTGCTGGATCTCCTGCTCCATCATGCGCAGAGTCTTGGTCATGTGGCCCGGGAACCACTGAATATTGTACTGGTTTGCAAAGCGGGTATCCATTTCGTTCATTTTACCACCCCAAAATCTGTAAAGGGCATAAAGCACAGCAGTACCTTGCCCAGAATATCACGTTCGTCAATGCAGCCGACATAGGAGGAGCGGCTGTCCAGCGACTCATTGCGGTTATCCCCCATCACAAACAGGGTGCCCTCCGGCACCGTGAACGGGAACTGCACATCGTAGCCCAGATAGGTTGGGGCTGCAATGTAGTCCTCCTGTAAAAGTTCGCCGTTCACCGTGACCGTACCGGCGTCATAGTCGATGCTGATGGTGTCGCCGCCCTTTGCGATGATCCGCTTGACCAGCGGCTTACCGTAGACGGTGTAGCTGTCCACGATGACCACATCGCCCCGCTGTGGGGTGTAGCCTGCCGCCCAGACGATAAGCTTATCGCCGTGGGTCAGGGTGGGCACCATAGAGCGTCCATCCACCTGAATGATGCGGAAGAACAGCGAAAGAATCAGTACCAGCACCAGCGCTGCGGAGATAAGCGCCTCGTACCATTCCAGCATGCCCTGCCCACGTACGGCGGAGGGAGACTGCTGCTGTTTTTCCATAGCTTTGCCACCAGCCTTTCTTGATTTTATGATACACCCGGGCTTTGAAAAAGAAAAAAGGGACAACAAGTTGTCCCTTTTCTCCCGGTTTTACGCGGGGATCATCAAATATCGCTCTTGACCTTAGCAGCCTTGCCGGTACGACCACGCAGATAGAACAGCTTGGCGCGGCGAACCTTGCCCTTGCGGACAACGGTGACCTTCTCAACGAAGGGGCTGTTGACGGGGAAGACACGCTCGATGCCGACACCGTAAGCCACGCGGCGAACGGTGAAGGTCTCTGCAACGCCGCCGTGCTTCTTAGCGATGACAGTGCCCTCAAAGGCCTGAATGCGCTCACGCTCGCCTTCCTTGATACGAACATCAACGCGGACGGTATCGCCAACGTTGAACTGAGGCTTCTCAGCCTTGATGCTGCCTTCAGAAATAATCTTCAGTGCGTCCATTTTTGAATCCTCCATTTGTTTTTAGACGTTCATGCACGGCACCTTGCCGTCAGAGGACCGCCCGTTTAATGATATTGTCATTAACCCCGCTGTGGTATCAGCGGACACTAACGCCCTAATAGGATAGCACAAAACCGGCTTGAATGCAAGCAATTTAGCGAAAAATCTTGCAAAAATTTTCTGTTTTGCCTGATAGACGGACTTTTGCGCAGCTTTAGACAAACAGCTGCCGGTCTGCCGTCAAAAACTTGGTGCGCAGAATGTTGGCACTTGCGGCGGGCAGGCCGAACTTTTCTTCCAGAAAACCGGTGAGCAGCGAGGGGTTCAGGTTCAGCTCCTGCGCAGCGGGCAGGCACAGCTCCAGCTGCACGGTGTCCCCAGTACAGTATAACTAAGCTGCGGGATATGCTCTTTAAGGTTCACGATCTTTTTGCCGCGCTTACTGTGCTTTTCCACAGGGGCTGTCTCCAGCGCGTTATACTGCTCCAGCACCGCAGCGGCAGCCGCCGGGTAGCTGATGCGGTAGCAGGCAAAGGCGATGCTGTCCGCCTTCATTTCCACCGGAGCCACCCGGGTAACATGGATACCAGCGGGCATAATGGCGTTGAGGGCGGTCTGCCACTGGGCAAAATCCGGGGCTTCCGCCTCGGTCTTGACGTCCACGCACTCGCACTCGCTCTCCTGTCCCAGCGAGAGCGGGCAGGCAAAGGTCATGTAGATATGGGGGTTGAAACCCAGCGTATGCCACACCGGCAGGCCGCTGCGCTTGAGCACCCGCTGCATCACCCGCTGCAGGTCCAGCAGGGAGATGTAGGAGGCCTCATTCTTTCTTCTCAAACGAGATTCTGACTGTAATCAAAGCAGGGACCTCCTAACAGATGGTTGGCACCGCAGGCGTTGCAGGCACGGTTGCAGGGCGGGGTGGTCTGGGCGGCCAGAGCCTTGTTGTACTCCCGCACCAGATACTCGTGGGTGATGCCGTAGTCCATGTGGGACCACGGGGTCACCTCGTCCAGCGCAATGGGACGCTGGCAGTAGAAGGCGGGATCAATGCCCAGGTCTGCAAAGGCCTGCATCCAGGTATCGTACTTGAAGCACTCTTCCCAGCCGTCGAAGTAGCAGCCGCGCTTATAAGCCTCCACGATGACCGGGGGGGCAAGGCGGCGGTCGCCCTTGGCGAACACGCCCTCCAGGAAGCTGGTGGTGCTGTCGTGGTAGTTCACCTTGATCTTGCGGCTGTGCACGCTTTCCAGCAGGTGCTTCTGCTTGGCCTGCAGGGTCTCGGCCGTGTCCATGGGCACAAACTGGAAAGGCGTATGGGGCTTGGGCACAAAGCAGGCGCAGCTAATGGTCACCTGCACGCCGCGTCCCTTGGCGTGGTTCGTGTTCTTGTAATAGAGGTCTACCACCCTTTGGGCGGTCTCGGCAATACCCTCGATATCCTCCATGGTCTCGGTAGGCAGACCCATCATAAAGTAGAGTTTGACCGAGGTGTAGCCTGCATTAAAGGCGATGGTGCAGGTCTTTTCGATCTCATCCCAGGTGACGTTTTTGTTGATGACATTGCGCAGGCGCTGGGTACCGGCCTCGGCCGCAAAGGTCAGGCCGCTCTTGCGCACCTTTGTAGTCTTTTCGATCAGGCTCTGGGAGAAGTTGTCCATCCGCAGAGAGGGCAGCGAGAGGCTGACGTGCTCCTTGGGGGCCCACTCATTCAGATCATCCAGCAGTTCTTCCAGCTGGCCGTGGTCGGAGGTGGACAGGCTAGAAAGGCTCAGCTCCTCGTAACCGGTGTTAGCGCATAGATCCTGCGCCGCCTTGTTCAGCAAACTGGCATCACGCTGGCGCATGGGGCGGTACAAGAAGCCCGCCTGGCAAAACCGGCAGCCGCGCACACAGCCGCGCAGCACTTCAATGCTGGCGCGATCCTGGATGGCACCCACCATGGGCACAACAAAGTTCGTTGGCGGAGCAAACTCGTTCAGATCCTTGATGATGGCCTTGGTTATGACCGCCGGGATGCCCGGCTCGTTGGGGGTAATGGCTTTGACCCGGCCGTCCTCAAAGTAGGTCACATCGTAGAAGGCGGGGATATAGACCCCGGGGATCTTTGCAATGTTGAGCAGCAGCTGTTTTTTGGAGATGCCCTCTTTTTTAGCCTTTTCGATCTCGGCGCAGATGCCGGGCAGCTGGTTCTCGCCCTCGCCCAGCTGGACCACATCAAAAAAGTCCGCAATAGGTTCAGCGTTGCAGGCGCAGGGGCCACCCGCTACGATCAGCGGCCAGCTTTCATCGCGGTCTTTGGAATAGAACGGGATGCCTGCCAAGTCCAGCATGGCAAGGATATTGGTATAGGAAAGCTCGTACTGCAGGGTAAAGCCCACCGCATCAAAGTCCGTGAGGGGGTCCTTGCTTTCCATGGTGTACAGCGGCAGCTGCAGGCGCTCCATCTCAGCCTTCATATCCAGCCAGGGCATAAAGGCGCGCTCACACCACCAGTTTTCGTGGCTGTTGAGCAGCTCGTACAGGATCTTTTCGCCCAGAAAGGACATTCCCACCTCGTAGGTATCCGGGAAGCAGAAGGCAAAGCGCACATCCACCTTGTCCTTTTCTTTATAGATACTGCCGGGCTCGCCGCCGGTATAGCGGCCGGGCTTCTGCACCCGTCCCAGCGCTTCTTTCAGCTTGGGATCAAACATCGGGTCCTCCATAAACAATCCGTTTTTTGCGTTCTTTTTTTTATTTTACCCCAAATGTGCCGGTTTTGCAATCGTTTCCGGCGGGTTGTGTGCACTTTCCGTATTTTTGCCGCCAGAGCTCCCCTGCATACGCCGCCATCTGTGCACCATCCAGCGGCGGTACCGGCAGCAGATTGAACAGCCCCGTCAGCAGATTTGCCGCCCAGAACGCGCTGCCGCGGATGGTAGCAGCTTGCGCAAGACGCACCGCCCATACCCCAGCAAGGGCAAAATTGACCGCAGGCCCGGCGACGGCCAGCACGAACCGCTGGCGCGGGGACAGCCTCTCCCCTGCCGTGCGCATACAAAAGCCGGTCATGGTCACCTCAATGACCGGCAAATGCCTTTGCTGGATGCAGTAGACAAGGATGTGCCCCAGCTCGTGCAAAACAGCCGCCAGCAGCCCCAGACGCAGAAAACCACTGGCATCAAAATACAGCAACAGGTACACCATACCGCACAGCAGTACCGGGTCCCGGAATATAAGCTTCCCTGCCCGCACCCGGTTCATGGAGCGGTCTCCAGCAGGGCGGCGGGGTCGCAGGCAGCGCCCTGCTGCCACAGTTCCAGATGCAGGTGCGCACCGGTGGCGCGCCCTGTCTGCCCCACTGTGCCCAGCGTCTGCCCGGCCTGTACCACCTCTCCCGGGCGGACATAGAGGTATTGCAGGTGCGCGTAGCGGGTCTCGCAGCCATCCGGGTGCAGGATGCGCAGATGGTTGCCGTAGCTTGGGCTGTATGCCGCCGCAGTCACCACACCATCCTGCACTGCCCGCACCGCTGTACCCGCCGCACAGGCAAGGTCGAGCCCCTGATGAAACGCAGCTTTGCCGGTAAAGGGGTCGATCCGCTTGCCATAGACATCCGAGATGCGCCACACCGCAGTATCCAGCGGAAAACAGTACTTTTGCGTGTTCCGGGCAGCCTGCACCGGCAAAGCTGCCAGCAGGCAGAGTGCCAGCCCTGCCAGCACCAGCGCCACAACGCCCCACCGCCGTCTGCGTATTTTTGCTGCCTGTCCGCTCCGTTTTGCCCGCATACACCGCCCTCCTATCCCGAAAAGTGTATGCACAAGCGGCAGACAGGAGAACATAAACAAAAAAAACAGAGCCGCCGCACAAATTTCTGCGCAGCAGCTCTGGTTTTGGTTTACATGATTTTACAGCTCAGCGCCGGAAAAAGTTCCCGATGCGTTCCAGCAGGCTCTTTTTCTTGGGCGCGGTGACAGCAGGCTTTGCAGCCGGGCGGGGTGCAGCGGGCGTTTTCGGCGCGGGCTGCGCAGCGCGGGGCTTGTTGTTCAGCATCTGCTCCAGCGCCTCGTAGTGGTCGGGCTGCTGCGCCGCCGGGGCGGCCTTCTCGGCCTTTTCCGGTGCGGGCTGGAACACATGGGGCAGCTCCTGTTTGAGCTGTTCCACGGTAACTTCCTGACAGACTGCCGCCGATTTTTCCGTTTCCGTGGCTGGGGTGGTGCACTTCCAAGGCTCAAGGCGCTGCCAATCATTGCGCAGCAGCTCGTACATGCCCATCTGGCTGTTGACCAGTGGCTCACCCTCGGCAGGCTTCACCTTCTGGTAGTTGCCGCTGGCATCCATGACCCGGGCGTTGACGTTATCCCGCAGCTGCAGCTGAAGGATGTCGGTGAGCTTTTGCACCAGAACGGGATCCTCCACCCGCACGCCCACCTCTACGCGGCACTCGGTATTGCGGGTGAGGAAGTCGCCGGAGGCAATGTAGATGCGGGTATGGGTGCCATCGAAGAAGCTGTAAATGCGGCCATGCTCCAGATATCGCCCCACCAGACTGCGGATGTGCAGGTTCTCGGTCTTGCCGGGCACGCCGGCGCGCACGCAGCAGATGCCGCGCACGATCATATCAATGCGCACACCGGCGCAGCTGGCTTCCTGCAATTTCAGGATGATATCCCGGTCGCTGATGGAGTTGTTTTTCAGGATCATGGAAGCCGGACGACCCATGCGGGCGGCAGCGATAACGTGATCCATCTCGTCCAGCAGCACGCTCTTGAAGCGCAGCGGAGCCACCAACATCTTGTCGCTTTCCTCGGTAAGCTGCTGCACGGCCAGATTGCGGAACACCTTGGAGGCTTCCTCGCCGATGCGCTCGTCTGCGGTGATGAAGGAATAATCGGTATACAGCTCGCTGGTTTTTTCGTTGTAGTTGCCGGTACCGATCTGGGTGATGTAGGAGTAGCCCTCTGCACCCTTGCGGGTGATGAGGGTCAGTTTGGAGTGCACCTTGTAGTCCTCGAAGCCGTAGATGACAGTACAGCCGGCGCTTTCCAGCTGCTTGGACCAGTCGATGTTATTCTGCTCGTCAAAGCGGGCGCGCAGCTCTACCAGCGCTACCACTTCCTTGCCGTTTTCGGCAGCTTCCATCAATGCCTGCACGATCTGGGACTCCCGCGCCATGCGGTAGAGGGTCATCTTGATAGAGATGACGTCCGGGTCCTGTGCGGCTTTTTTGAGCATGGCGATAAAGGGGCGAATGGACTGGTACGGGTAGCTGAGCAGCACGTCATGCTTCTGTACCTCGGCAGCCAGATCATAGTCCGGCGGCGGCAGCATGGGGCGCGCGGGGGTGTAGAACAGTGCCGGATGACCCTCGGCCTCCATGCGGCCGGAAAGCTTGAAGAAGAAGCTCAGATCCAGCGGGCTCTTTTTGCAAGAACACCCGCTTGCGGGTCAGTTCCAGACGGCTGCACAGCAGGCGCTCTACCTCCGGGGCCGGGGCAGGCGTGATCTGCAAACGGACAGCGGCCAGCTTGCGGCGGCGCTTGAGCAGGTCGGCCATGATCTCGCGGTAATCGATATCATGGTCCATCATGCCCTCTTTTACATCAATGTCGGCGTTGCGGGTGACGCGGAACAGGCACTTTTCCTGAATAGAATCCTTGCCGAAGATGCTGGACGCATAGTGCAGTACCAGCTCTTCGGTGAGGGCAAACTGCACAGCGCCGTCCTTTTTGATGAAGTGCAGCCGTTCCATCTGGCTGGAGATAGGCACGATGCCAAGGCTCTGCTCCTGCGTGTGCTTTTCCTTGAGCAGCACGCCAAGGTAGATTTCCTTGTTGCGCAAAAACGGGAACGGGTGGCGGTTATCCACGATCTGCGGGCTGAGGATGGGGAACAGCTCGGTCTGGAAGTACTTTTTCCAGAGGTGCTCCTCTTCCTTGGTCAGGTGATCGAAATCCACCTTATGATAGCCGTTCTCTGCCAAATTTTCCAGCGCTTTTGCGTAGAATTTATCACATTCTTCCTGCAGCTGCGCCGTTTTGGGCATAATGGCGGCAAGCTGCTCGGCGGCGGTCATGTTGGTCTTGTTTTCCCGCTTTTCCTTTTTGGTCTTGCTCTGCTCAAGGTTTGCGCGCTCCTGCAAGGAGCCCACGCGCACCATGAAAAACTCGTCCAGATTGGAGCCGTAAATTGCCAGAAACTTGATCCGCTCGCCCAGCGGGACATTCTTGTCCTTGCCCAGCGCCAGAACGCGGCGGTTGAAATCCAGCCAGCTCAGTTCGCGGTTGATAAAGATCGATTCGTCACTCATAACAATATATCTCCGTATTTCCTCTTTGACCAAGGCAGCAAGCGGGCTACACCCTAGCGGACATACGCCTGCCCTGCCCATGAATCCACCATTGCTTGGGTAATGCCCGGCACCTGTGCCGCATCCTCCACCTGTGCAAACGGGCCGTGCCGCGCCCGGTAGTCCAGAATGGCCTGTGCATTGTGGGGGCCGACACCGGGCAGGGTGCACAAAGCGTCTGCATCGGCTGTGTTCAGTTCCACCTGCGTATACGCTGCCAGCTCCTTTGTGTCCGGCAGTGTCTGCGGCGTTTGCGCTTGCAGCGGCACTGCAAACCGGAACGCCAGCACAGCACAGACCCCTGCGGCGGCAAGACACAGCAGCAGGAACAGCTCCTCGCGGCGTTTTTTGTTTTGCATAGGCTTCTTCTCCCATTCTACCTGATTTTTTGCTAAAAAGAAAGCCCTCTGCAGAAAAATTGCAGAGGACCTTGCATAAGTTTTACACAGATTTTTCAGCGGCACGCACCATGCGGTACAAAACCTCCACGGCAGCGCCACCGGCGGCATCCGTCAGGGTGACCTGCCCGGCGGCAAGGCGCAGTTCTGCCGGGGCATCGGCGGCCACTGCGCTGTGCTCCACAGCCTGCACCAGTTCCAGCATGGGCTGACCGCCCGCCAGCGCCAGAACCTGCTCTGCACCCACCTGCGCCATGGTGCAGACGGTGTCCAGCATTTCCCGTCCGGAGATCCGCTTGGGGGTGAGGACAAGGGTGTCCGGGGCAATGCGCTCACCCAGCAGGGCAACACGATCCCCGATGGCCTTTTCTGCCAACGAGATCAGGGGCACAGACTTGCTGTCCTGATACAGCAACACCCGCAGCACCTGCTCGGGGCGGATGTCGGCGGCGTTCGCCAGCAGATACGGAGTCCACTCCTGCCGCAGATGGCGCTCCAGTGCATTGCTCATGCGCAGCACCCGGGTGGTGCCGTCCTGCATCTGCACGGCAACGCCCACACCGGGGGTGTCCGGCAGGCAGGCAAAAAGCTCCTGCTGCTGGGCAAAGCTGCACAGAGGCACCCGGTTGCCGTCGGCATAGTGGTAGGCCATGGTGCCGCCGCACACCAGCGCAGGCGCAGCCAGACGCACGCTGCCCAAAATAGAGCGTACCGCGCGCGGAGAGCGCTGCGAAAAAAACGGTCAGTCTGCCGCCGCGGCTGCTGAACAGCTGCAAAACGTCCCGCACCACCTGGGTCAGATTGCCATCCTCGCCCAGCAGCAGGTTATCCAGATCACAGAGCACCAGAGTGGATGCCAGAGAATCGTTCATGTGTTTTTCCTCCTGAGTGTTGCGAGAAAATGGGTAAAATAGTCCGGCAGCTCGGAATCAAACCGCAGGTGTTCCCCGGTGATGGGGTGAACAAACCCCAGCGTTTTGGCGTGCAGGCACTGCCCATGCAGGCTGGTGATGCAATTGTGCGGGCCATACACCGGGTCACCCGCCACCGGGTGCTGGATGGATGCCATGTGCACGCGGATCTGATGGGTGCGGCCGGTCTTCAGGCGGCATTCCAGCAGGGTGAACTCCCCCAGCCGCTCCAGCACCTTATAGCCGGTGTAGGCATACTTGGTGTGGGGCTCACTGGCCGGGTAGACCGCCATTTTTTTGCGGTCGGTCTTGCTGCGGCCCAGGTTTGCTTCCACAAAGCCCTCATCCTGGGCAAAGCCGCCGTAAACTACCGTCTGGTAGGCCCGCTCCACGCTGTGCACTGCCATCTGCTGGGAAAGGCCGATGTGGGTTGCATCATCCTTTGCCACCACCAGCAGACCGCTGGTGTCCTTATCGATGCGGTGGACGATGCCGGGCCGGATCTCGCCGCCAATGCCGGAAAGGCTGCCCTTGCAGTGCCAGAGCAGAGCGTTGACCAGGGTGCCGTCCGGGTTGCCGGGAGCCGGGTGGACGACCATCCCTTGGGCTTGTTGACCACCAGCAGATGGGCGTCCTCGTAGACGATCTCCAGCGGAATATCCTGCGGCACGGCCTCGATGGGCTTTGCGTCCGGGATCTCCAGCAGCACGGTGTCCCCTGCCTTGAGCTTCAGGCTTTTGGCCACAGTCTTGCCGTTGCACTGCACATGCCCCTCGGCCACCAGCGCCTGCAGCGCCGAGCGGGACAGGCCGGTGTCCTCGCCGCTGAGAAAGCGGTCGATACGCTGACCGGCAGTCTCCTGCTCTACGATAAATTCACGCTGTTCCATAATTTACTGCTCCTTGGAAGCGGCGTCATCGGCGTGCACTTCGTCCAAAAAGATCACCAGCACCCACAGTGCCACGCCCACGCAAACGCAGATATCTGCAAAATTGAACACGGCAAAGCGCATGAACAGCAGGTTGATGTAATCCACCACCTCGCCGTTGAGCACACGGTCGATCAGATTGCCGATACCGCCGCCCAGCACCAGCACCAGCGCTGCCTGCTGCAGGCGCTTGCCGCGGCTGCGGAAAAACAGGCCATAGGCGACCGCCAGCAGCGCCGCGCTTGTGGCGATGATCAGGAACAGCTGCTTGCCGCTGAGCAGGCTGAAGGCCATGCCCTGATTGAGCACAAACCGCAGCTCCACCACATGGGGGATCAGCGGCATAGCGCCTACCGGCTGCAAAACCTGCACCGCCCACAGTTTGATCAGCTGGTCGATGCCGACCAGTGCCGCCACAGCCGCCAGATTGAAGAGTACAAATGCCATTAGCTACCTCGTTTCTGTTATAAAAAACGGCGCTCCCCGGTCAAGGGAGCGCCGCCCTTTTACAAAACAGATTTGTATTGATGCGGGACGCTTATGCTTCCACAACGCTGGCGCAGCGTGCGCAGAGGGTGGGGTGTGCAGGGTGGCTGCCGATGGAAGCAGAGTACTTCCAGCAGCGCTCGCACTTTTCGCCGGTGGCATGTGCAGCAGCAACGCCCAGGCCCTCAACAGCGCTGGCAGAGCCGACCCTCGCCCTTGACCAGTTCCACATGGGAAACGATCATCAGGTCAGCCAGCTCGTCCATGGGAATGCTGTTCAGCAGGTCATAGACGGCATCATTGCAGTACAGGGTAACGGAGGCCTCCAGAGAAGCACCGATGGTCTTTTCTGCACGGGCCTGCTCCAGCACCTTCTTGACCTCGTCACGGACAGCAATGAGCTGTGCCCACTTTGCCTTGAAGGCATCGTCTGCAGCGTACTGGCCTGCCTTGGGCATTGCCTCGAACACAACGTACTTGTTCATGCCTTCGGTCTTGGGCAGGAAGTCCCAGATCTCCTGGCTGGTGAAGCAGAGGATGGGGGCAATGATCTTGTCCAGCGCAACAAGGATCTTGTACATGGTGGTCTGGGCAGCCTTGCGGCCGATACCGTTGGTGCAGTACAGGCGGTCTTCGTGACATCCAGATAGAAGTTGGACATGGCAACAACGCAGAAGTTGTAGACAGCATGATAGACCTTATTGAAGTCGTACACAGCGTAGCCTGCGTTGGTGTTGACGATCAGGTCATCCAGAGCGGCCAGTGCCCAGCGGTCGATCTCCTGCAGCTGGTCGTCCGCCACACAATCGGTGTTGGGGTCAAAGCCGTCCAGATTGCCCAGAATAAAGCGGGCGGTGTTGCGGATCTTGCGGTAAGCCTCGCTCAGCTGCTTGAAGATATTCTTACCGGCGCGCACATCCACAGTGTAGTCGGAAGAAGCGACCCACAGGCGGATGATATCCGCGCCGTAATCCTTGATGATCTCGCTGGGCTCCACGCCGTTGCCGACGCTCTTGTGCATCTGCTTGCCCTGCTCGTCCACGACCCAGCCGTGGCACAGAACAGACTTGTAAGGTGCGCAGCCCTTGCTTGCCACGCTGGTCAGCAGGCTGGACTGGAACCAGCCGCGGAACTGGTCGCCGCCTTCCATATACATATCAGCCGGGAAGCTCAGTTCCGGGCGCTCCTCCAGAACAGCAGCGTGGGTGGAGCCGGAGTCGAACCATACATCCATGATGTCGGTATCCTTTGTCCACTCGGAAGCGCCGCACTTTTCGCACACTTCACCTGCGGGGATGATCTGCTCGGCATCGTACTTATACCATGCGTCAGAGCCTTCCTTGCGGAACAGGGCGCTGACAGCCTTGATGGTAGCATCGGTGATGTGGTAGGTGCCGCACTTCTTGCAGTAGAAAGCGGGGATGGGCACACCCCAGGTGCGCTGGCGGCTGATGCACCAGTCGTTGCGGTCACGGACCATGCCCTTCATGCGGTCGTGGCCCCAGTCAGGCATCCAAGTGACGGTATCAATGGCCTTGTACACGTCCTCGCGGAACTTGGCAATGGAGCAGAACCACTGCTCGGTTGCGCGGAAGATGATGGGATGATGGCAGCGCCAGCAGTGGGGGTACTGGTGCTTGATGTGCACCTGACCCATCACAGCGCCGGAAGCAGTCAGGTCGGCCAGAATGGTCTTGTTGGCTGCCCACACGCGCTGACCTGCATACTTGCCGGCCAGCTCGGTCAGATAGCCGCCGTCATCCACGGGAACCGTGATGGGCACCTGCGGATACTTCTGGCAGACGTTGAAGTCATCCACGCCGTGACCGCCTGCGGTATGGACGCAGCCGGAACCGCTTTCCAGCGTGACATGGTCACCCAGGATGACAATGCCCTCTTTGGGCAGGTAGACGTGATGATAGCGCATCAGCTCGAACTCAGCGCCGGAAACGGGTTCGCCCACGATCTCATAGTTCTCAATATGGCAGGCATCCATCACGCTCTTGACCAGATCGGTGGCCATGATATGGTACTCCTCGCCGATCTTGACGAAGGAGTACTCGAACTGGCCGTTCAGGCAGATCGCCTCGTTAGCGGGCAGAGTCCAAGTGGTGGTGGTCCAGATGACGAAGTAGGTCTTGTCCATCGGGATGCCGTACTTTGCCAGCACACCGTTGGGGTCCTGAGAGACGTGGAAACGCACAAAGATGGAATCGCAGTCGTCCTCGCCGTACTCGATCTCGGCCTCTGCCAGAGCGGTGCGGCAGTCCGGGCACCAGTACACGGGCTTCAGGCCCTTGTAGATGTAGCCCTTCTTGGCCATCTCGCCAAAAATCTCGATCTGGCGCCTTCGAACTCCGGCTTCAGGGTCAGATACGGATGCTTGAAATCGCCGATAACGCCCAGACGCTTGAACTGGTCGCTCATGATATCGATGTGCTCGGTGGCAAACTTTTCGCAGATCTGGCGCAGTTCCAGCTTGGAAATGTCCTTCTTCTTATCACCGACGGAGGACAGGGCCTTCAGCTCGATTGGCAGGCCGTGGGTATCAAAGCCGGGCACATAGGGAGCCTGGAAACCGGTCATGTTCTTATCGCGGATGATGATATCCTTGATGATCTTGTTCAGGGCAGTGCCCATGTGGATGTTGCCGTTTGCATACGGAGGGCCGTCGTGCAGAATGAACTGGGGCTTGCCCTCATTGTGCTTCATGAGCTGGTTGTACAGGTCGTTGTCGTCCCAATCCTTGAGCATGACCGATTCCTTTTTGGGCAGACCGGCGCGCATCTCAAACAGGGTCTTGGGCAGATTCAACGTGCTGTCGTACTGCGATTTGTTCTTAGCCAATGGTTTACACTCTCCTCTATTTTTTTGCGTTGGGTGCCTTACTCGCTGAACTTGACGCCCTGAAAAGCATCGTAGTCCGGCTCGTCCGGCTTCATATCAGCAGGAGGCGGGTCCAGCTTGAGCTGGCTTTCGTCCTTTGCCCAGAAATCCTCGCTGCTGTCAGCCGCCTTGTCGTCCTCGGCAGGGGCGGCAGGTTCGGTGGTTTTGGTCGTTTCGGCAGGCTGCTCGGCCGGAGCTGCTGCAGCGTCGGCTGCGGGGGCAGCATCAGGCTGTGCGGCGGGCTGCTCTGCGGCAGTCTCCTGCACAGGCTCTGCGTCCTGTGCGGGGGCGTCCTGTGCAGCTTCCTTGGTTTCCTTCTGGAACTCCGGCAGACGGCTCAAAGACTCCACATGGCTGCGGTACAAATTGAGCACATCCGCCTTGAAGCGGGTGACCTCCAGACGGACGCGGTCGTACTCCCGCTCTTCAGCCAGACGCTTCTCGTTGGCTTCGTTCTCGATCTCGTCTGCGCGGTCGCTTGCCTTTTGCAGCAGCTCGTTGGCGTCGCGGATGATATCATCGCCCCGCAGATTTGCGCGATGGATGATCTCTTCAGCCTTCTGGTTTGCTTCGCGGATGACGTTTTCGCCCATGCGCTGAGCATTGATCAGCGCACTCTTGAGCATATCGCCGTCAGCCTCAAAGCTTTGCAGCTCGCCCTTGAGCTTCTGGTTCTCTGCGGTCAGATCTGCGATCTGCTTGCGCAGCTGCTCTGCCTGCGCATCGTTCTGCTGCAGCTGCTCCTCGACCTTGTCCAGAAAACGATCCACGTCCTCTGTACGGTAGCCGCGGAGATTTTTTTCAAATTGTACAGAGCGGACATCCTGCGGAGTCAGCATAGTCATTTCCTCCCATAGCTTTTAATATTGAAAGAACTCAATGATCGAACGATCTTTTTTACTTTTCCCGGGCAATGCGGTCAGCCGGAAGCGGCCCTTGCCGCGCACGGTGAACACATCCTGCTCGTATACGGGGGCATGGGGCTTTTCTACCGGCAGATGGTTGATCTCTACCCTGCCCGCTTCGATCAGCTCCGCAGCAGTACCGCGGCTGACGTGCAGCATGGCAGAAAGCACCGCGTCCAGCCGCAGGGAGGACACGGTGGCAGTGAGCAGCTGCCGCTCCGGCGCCGGGAAAGCCGGGATCTCTTCCGGCTCCAAAAGACGGGTGGACACCTCGGTGCGCCCCGCCTGGCACAGCTCCCGGCAGATAAGCTTTGCCGCCGGCTCCAGCGCGAACACATAGGCTGTGCCCGGCGCATCGGCGGGCAGCAGGATATCGCCCAGTGCTTCGCGCTTGAGGGCAAGCCCCATCAGGCTGCCCAGATAGTCCTTGTGCGCCGGAAGCGCCGCACCGGGCAGCGCCCGGCACTGCAGCTGTACGCAGCGCACCGGACACTCGCCGTAGCTGTACTCCGGCTCCAGACAAAGCACCCGGCGCTCGGCTTCGGGCCAGCCGCCGTCAAAACGCCAGCCGTCCCGCACACCGGCACGCCCCAGTGCCGCCCGGGCAAGATCCTGTTCCCGGTCGCTGAGGAATGCAGAGTACCGGGCTATGCCGCGGGAAAAAGCCGCATCGGCAAGATCCTCGATATGCCGCATGAGATAGCGTTCCTCATCATTGCGGGCGGGCACAAAACCCCGCACCGCACCGGTTGCCGGATCAATAGAATGCGCCATTGTTCTCCAGCTCGTCCAGCAGGTCACCCATGATATCCACGTTGTACGGGGTAATGATAAAGGTGCTGTTGGCTACGCGCTTGATCTGGCCGTTGTTGGCATAAGCCACGCCGGACAAAAAGTCTACCAGACGGCGGGAGACCTCCTTGTTGGTGGACTCCAGATTCAGCACCACGGTACGCTTGTTGTTCAGATGGTCGGCAATGGTGCTGGCATCCTCGAACCGCTCAGGCTTGACCAGAACCACCTTGAGCTGGGTGGTAGCATGGATGTTGACCACCTTGTTCTTCTTGCTGGTGCCCTCGGCAGGCTCTTCTCGGTCTCTTCATCCATCCCGATGCCAACGCCGCTGTTGTTGTTCACCATCTGGGGGCCGTCATCGATGTACTGGTCCTCGTACTCGTCCCCTTCGCCCATCAGGCCCTTCTTAATGCTATCCAGCAAAGACATAAGTATCTGCTCCTTTCATTCGGGCAGCGCGCAGCTGCCTGGCGTTCTTTGCAAAGAGAATGCAAATAGCTTTTACTATTATCGGATTTTTTGCCGCAGATGTCAATAACTACAAAAGTTTTCCATCATACAAATTTTGTCCGGAAACAATAATCTCGTCATAAAGCCGAACCTGACTGACAGAACCGTCCGTTCCCTTGGGCAAAACAAGGATGTAATCGTCTTCCGAGATCAGCGGATGGTCGGCATCCACCGGGTCAATCTTGCAGAAACGGGCGATGTTGCCGTACTTGACGTACACGCCGGGAATATAGTTTTCGCCCTGCGTCTCGGCCTCGGTGCCGTCCTCCTTGAGGTAGTGCACCGCTGCGGCGGGAACCCGCAGGCCGGTGCTCTCGCCGGTGCTGATGCGTGCGCGGGCGTGGTTGAGGCACAGCACATCGCCGTTGATGGAGTTGCATTGCAGCACAAAGCGGGCAATATCCTGCTCTGCATCAATGGTCACCTCGGCGACAGTGGCGCGCAAGGCAGCATCGCTCTGGCCGGGGAAGCTGATTTCCACCGCCGTGCGCAGGGGCTTACCGTCCGCGCCCAGCAGCTTTTCGGCCTGCTTTGCGGAGCACACCCCGGCGTACTGCCAGCTGAACCCGGCCACCAGCTTACCTACACAGCCATCCAGCGGCATCTCGGGGTCAGAGTCCAGATAGGCTTTAAGCTGCTCCGGGCTCTGCGCCAGAATGTCCGCAGCACCGGCATTCAGCCGTCCGCTGCTGGCAGCTCGGACAAAGTAGCCGGTAGTGGGGGCGGCGATCTGGGTGGGGTTGCCCAGCTGTGCCTGCACGGTCTGTGCCTGCTGGGCAAGCAGCGCGATCTGATCCGCAAAGCCGGCGGTATCGCCGGTGGTGATCCACAGCTTGTTCTGCGCCAGCAAATAGGCATCGGTGCTTTCGTCCACATCGCTGTATTGGGCGGTGTCCAGTGCGTCCAGCAGGTCATACAGCGCACCGGAGCGCTCCTTGAGCAAGCCGTCCAGCTGGGTGGCTGCGGTGTTCTGGGAGCGCTGCAAAAGGTCGATCTGGCTGGTAAGCTGGGTCAGCTGCTGGCGCAGCACCGCCTGATTGGCATCGGTATACAGCTCTGCAACGGCAGTGCCTGCCGACACCCGCTCGCCGTCCGCAACAAGGTAACCCAGATTGCCGCTGCCGGAAATGCAGGTCTCGTCAAACAGCAGCACGCCGTCCGCTTCAATGGTATCGGAGATGGTGATGGGCAGCGCCGTTTCGTAGACGTTCTGGGGGAAAAGGATGTGCGCCGCCTGCCAGCAGACATACGCTGCCGCCGCCAGCAAAAAAAAGGTGGCCAGCACAGCCGCCAGCGTGGTAAGCGCAGAAAACTTGTGGCGCGGTTCCTGAGGGGTTTCCGGCATAAGGATCATCCTTTCAATAAAAAGTCTTGGGTCAGGCGCAAAGCGGTCTGTCGCACGTCCGCCGCCCCGGCGTCCAGCCATGTAACCCCGTCCATGTGGCGGAACCATGTCAGCTGGCGCTTGGCGTAGTTGCGGGAGGCCTGTTTGAGCTTTTCGGTGCAGGCCTCAAGCGTGGCGGTCTGCTGGAAATACGGAAAAAATTCTTTATAGCCGATGGCCTGTGCGGCGGTGCGGAAGGCTTCGCGGTTATGCCAGACGTATTCTGCCTCGGCCAAAAGCCCGGCCTCCAGCATTTTGTCCACCCGCAGGTCGATGCGGCGGTACAGCGCTGCACGGTCCGGGAAATCCAGCCCCAGCACAAGGCTGCGGTAGGGGGGCGCTCCGGCGGCAGCGAATCGGCCTTTTGTTCGCTTAGACGCTTGCCAGTGGCGCGGTAGTGTTCCAGCGCCCGCAGCACCCGTACCTTATTATTGGGGTGGATGACAGCGGCGGCTTCCGGGTCCACGGCTTGCAGTTTTGCGTACATGGCTTCCGGGCCGTTGGCTTCCAGTTCAGCGGTCAGCTGCTCGCGCAGACCATCCGGGGCTTTTTCGGCGGTGAATCGCACCCCATACAAAAGGCTCTGCACATACAGTCCGGTGCCGCCTACCAGCAGCGGCAGATGCCCCCGGGCAGTGATATCCCGAATGTACTCCCCTGCCAGCGCGGTGAAATCCGCCACGCTGAAGGTCTTTTCCGGGGTGAGGATGTCCACGCCGTGGTGCGGGATGCCGCAGGTCTCCTGCGGGGTGACCTTAGCGGTGCCCACATCCAGACCTTTGTAGATCTGCATGGAGTCGGCACTGATGACCTCGCCGGAGAACTGCTGCGCCAGCGCAACGCCCAGCGCGGTCTTGCCGGTGGCGGTGGGACCTACCACAGCCACCACGGCGGGTTTTGCATTACACGATGCGTCCAAACTGCTTTTCCAACTCCTTTCGGGTAAGCTTGAGCACGCAGGGACGGCCATGGGGGCAGAAGGGCGGCACCTCGCCGGAGAGAATCTTCTCGGCCAGTGCCATCAGCTCCTGCGGGGAGGACTTATCCCCCGCCTTGATGGCGGCGCGGCAGGAGATGGAGTGCAGCACCCACTCGGTGTGCTCGTTCAGCGCGTCCCGGCTGCCCTTGAGCAGGCGGTCGGCGATCTCTACCAATAGATCCTCGGCATTCTGCGGCTCTACGTCCGCAGGCACAGCGCGCAATAGCACCGTACTGCCGCCAAAGTCCGCCACATCCAGCCCGGCGTTTTCCAGCAGGGGCTGATTTTCCAGCAGCGCCTGCTTTTCCTCTGCAGAGAGGTCGATGGCGGCGGGCTGCAACAACAGCTGGCTGGGCACGTTGCCGTAGTTCGCGGCCAGCTTTTCGTACAGCTGACGCTCGTGGGCGGCGTGCTTATCGATCAGACACAGCTCGTCTCCCGCTCCGCCAGAATATAGGTGCGGAAAACCTCGCCCACATACCGCAGCGGCTCTTCCCCCCCTGCGGTACATCAAAGCCCAGCTGTTCCGGCTGCTCGGACTGCACCGGCTCCTCCGGCTGATAGGGCACCGTTGCAGCTTCGATCTCCGGGGCGGCAGGCACGGTGTTCCATGCTGCCATATGATCCAGCGGCGGGTCGGCTGCGGCGTCCGTCTCCGGGCGCACATCCAGCTGTGTTTCAGCAGCAGCAGCCCGGAAGGGCTGCGGTGCGGTCTGGACTTTTGTTGCATCTGCTTTTTCCGGGCTGTGGAGGGTGACCACCGGGTCCAGAATGTCCTCTGCGGGGGCAGACTGCCGCCACGAAGGCACAGCCGCCGCGCGGGCAGGCGGTGCGGGCTGTACCGGCGGGGTGTCTGCCGTAAAAGACGGGGTTTTCACCGGTGCAGCGGCAGGGCGCGGCGGCTGCGGGGCTTGCCAGCGCTGCGCGGGCAGCGTGCCGGGGTCTGCCTGACCCGGAATGACGGCGGAAAGTCCTGTAAAGTGATTATTCTTTACAGCATTTTCACTCTGAGTATCGTTTTCTTTTTCAGTTTTCTCTTTTTCGTCCGCTTCAAAGGTAAAAAGCCGTTCCCCGGTGCCGGGCTGTGCCAGCGCCAGCTTGACCGCATGGTAAACAACATCGAACACGTCATTTTCGCGGGCAAAGCGGGCTTCGATCTTTGCAGGGTGGACATTGACGTCCACAAGGTCGGTGGGCATTTCCAGCAGCAAGATGCCGCCCGGGAACTTGCCCTGCATGGTCGTTCCCTTAAAGGCCATCTCCATGCCCGCCATGATGGTGCGGTTGCGCACATAGCGGCCATTGATGTAGAAATGCTGCATACTGCGGCTGGCGCGGCAGCTCTTGGGCGGGGTGATCAAGCCGGTAACCCGGTACAGCCCTTCCTCGAAGTGCACCTCGATGAGGTCGCGGCTGAACTCCCGCCCCAGCACCGCGTAGGCGGCGCTGCGCAGCTGACCATCGCCGGGGGTGACGTATTGCAGCTTGCCTTCCCGGATGAACTTGACACTGACCTCCGGGTGGCTCAGGGCCACATGGGCCACGATATCCGCCACAAAGGTACCCTCACTGGAGTCCTTTTTGAGGAACTTCATCCGGGCCGGGGTGTTGTAGAACAGATCCTGCACCCGGATGGTAGTGCCCACAGCACGGGCGGCAGGCTCCCTGCCCTGCTCCTCACCGCCGGAGATGCGGTAGCAGGTGGCAAACTCGTCCACCTCGGTGCGGGTGAGCAGCTCTACCCGCGCCACGCTGGCAATGGAAGCCAGTGCTTCACCCCTGAAGCCCAGTGTGTGGATGCTGTTCAGGTCATCCGGCTTTTCAATTTTGCTGGTGGCGTGGCGGATGAAAGCCGTTGGGATATACTCAGCATCAATACCGGTGCCGTTATCGCTGATCTCGATCAGCTTTACGCCGCCGGACTCGATGCTTACGGTGACCTGCGTTGCACCGGCGTCGATGGAGTTTTCCAAAAGCTCCTTGACCACCGATGCGGGGCGCTCCACCACCTCACCGGCGGCGATCAGCTCCGCGGTATGCTTATCCAGAACATGGATGACTGCCATGGTCTTTTCCCTCCCCTGTGGTTGATTTTTGCGGTCAGCCGTTCAGGCTGCCCTTGAGGGTCTTTTTCAGCTCGTACAAAAAGTTCAGCGCTTCAATGGGAGTAAGCGTTTCCACATCCACAGCCTCCAGTTTTTCCATCATTTCGCTGGGCACTGCCGGGGAATTGTACTCCTGCAAGGCGTCAAAATCCATCTGCTCTACCTTGTTTTTGGGCGCAGAGGCCTCCAGCGTACGCAGCACTTCGTGGGCGCGGCGGGTCACGCTGCCGGGCAGACCGGCCAGCTTTGCCACCTCGATACCGTAGCTGTCATCGGCGGGGCCGCGCACGATGCGCCGCAGGAAGGTGATGTCCTCGCCGCGCTTTTTGACCGCAATATTGTAGTTTTTTACGCCCTCTACGGTGCCTTCCAGCTCGGTCAGCTCGTGGTAATGGGTGGCGAACAGGGTCTTGCAGCCCAGCCCCTTGGCGGGGTCTGCGATATGCTCCACCACGGCGCGGGCAATGCTCATGCCGTCAAAGGTGGAGGTGCCGCGGCCGATCTCGTCCAGCACCACAAGGCTTTTGGCGGTGGCGTTTTTCAGAATTTCGGCTACCTCGGTCATCTCCACCATAAAGGTGGACTGGCCGGCAGACAGGTCGTCCGATGCGCCGATGCGGGTGAAAATGGCATCCACCACACCCACATGGCAGCTGGAGGCCGGCACAAAAGAGCCGATCTGCGCCATCAGGGCGATGAGGGCATTCTGACGCATATAGGTGGATTTACCCGCCATGTTGGGGCCGGTGATGATGAGGCAGCGGTCGGTGGTGCAGTTGAGGGTGGTATCGTTGGGCACGAACATACTGCCCTTGAGCACCTGCTCCACCACCGGGTGACGTCCCTCAGTGATGGTCAGCACATCACTGTCGTCCACCACGGGGCGGCAGTAGTTATTTTCCGCAGCGACCTGTGCCAGCGCCGCCAGCACATCCAGCTGGGCAATGGCGTTGGCCGTGTGCTGGATGCGGTCCAGCTGGGCACCGATGCTCTCCAGCAATTCGTCAAACAGGCGGCGCTCCAGCGAGATGAGCCGCTCGTGTGCGCCAAGGATCTTGCTTTCCAGCTCCTTCAGTTCCTGCGTGATGTAGCGCTCGCCGGAGGTGAGGGTCTGCTTGCGGATGTAGGTCTCCGGCACAAGGTTTTTGTAGGAGTTGCTCACCTCGATGAAGTAGCCGAACACATGATTATAGCCTATTTTCAGCTTGGGGATGCCGGTCTCCTGCCGCAGACGGGCTTCCAGCTGCGCCAGCACGCCCTTGGTGTTATCGCGGATGGAGCGTAGCTCGTCCACCTCGGCATGGTAACCCTTGGCGATGACGCCGCCATCCTTGAGGGTGGAGGGGGCGTCCGGGTCTACTGCGGCATAAATGCGCGCCTTGATATCCTCCAGCGGGTCGATACTTGCGGCCAGCTCGGCAAGCTCCGGGCAGTTGCAGCCCTCTGCCTGCTTGCGCAGACCGGGCAGACGGTCACAGGTCTGGGCAAGGGTGTAGATCTCCTTGGGGGTTGCAGAGCCGTACACCGTGCGGGTCATCAGGCGTTCCAGATCCGCAATGTAGTGCAGTTCTTCGGTCAGGTCGCCGCGCACCATGGTCTGGCGCACCAGCGCCTCCACAGCGTTCAGGCGGTGGTTGATGAGCTGACTGGAAATGAGCGGCTGCTCGATCCAGCTGCGCAGCATCCGCTTACCCATGGCGGTGCTGGTCTTATCCAGCACCCACAGCAGGGTGCCGCGCTTTTCGCGCCCGCGCAGGGTCTCGGTCAGCTCAAGGTTTGCCCGGGTGACAGGCGAAAGCCGCATGAACTGGGCTTCGTTGTAAGTAATGACGGTCTTTAGCCGCTCCACGCCCTTGATCTGGGTATCGTGCAGATATTCCAGCAGCGCGGCCATGGCAAAGCGCACCAGACCGTCCGCAGCTATGCCGGTGGTCTGCGGCCAGTCGCGGCCAAACTGTTCTTCCAGTGCAGAAGCCACCAGCCCCGGCGCATAGCGCTCGTCCTCGACCAGTTCCACCGAGCAGCTCATGTTCTTTTTGATGTAGGCGGTCACCTCGCGGCAGTCCAGCAGGCCGGGGTTCAGCAGCACCTCGCTGGGGTGGTAGCGGCACAGCTCGGTAATGACCGCCGGGGCGATCTTATCCGCCGTCAGTTCGGTGATATGCGCCGTACCGGTGGAAACGTCCGCAAAGCACAGGCCCGCCTTTTTGCCCTTGAGGTACAGGCTGGCGATGTAGTTATTGCGGTCGTCCTGCAGCATGCTGCTTTCAATGACCGTACCGGGGGTGACCACCCGGATGATGTCCCGCTTGACAAGGCCTTTCGCCTTGGCGGGGTCCTCTACCTGCTCACAGATGGCTACCTTATAGCCCTTAGCGATCAGGCGCGCCACATAGCCCTCGTAGCTGTGGAAGGGCACGCCGCACATAGGGGCGCGCTCCGCAAGGCCGCACTGCTTGCCGGTAAGGGTAAGATCCAGCTCCCGGGACGCCGTGACGGCATCGTCGAAGAACATCTCGTAAAAATCGCCGATGCGGTAAAAAAGAATTTCGTCCTTGTGTTGATTTTTGATTTCAAGATACTGCTGCATCATGGGCGAAAGCTCTGCCATGGTTTTTCCTCTTTCCCTTGTATGGTTCCGTCAGCCGGTTTGCGGGCTGTAACCGCCGGTGCAAACAAAACGCGGTCTGTGTTGCACAGCCGCGTTCCGGTCAAAAAAGTTTGCTCAGTGGCAGCCGCCGCAGGTGGAGCAGCTGCCGGTGCAGGAGGCAGAAGGCTCCTGCACGGTCATGGGGTCGCCGCCGTTCATGGCGGTGTTGATGATGGCGTCGATATAGTTGACCAGATTCTCACACTCGCGCTTGGCCTCGTTGTATGCCACCATGCCCTCGTTGCCCATGATCTGGCCGTAGAGGCTGTTCACCTTCTCGTTCAGTTCAGCGATGCGGGCATCGTCGCGCTCGTTCTTGCCGATCTCGTTGTTCAGGTCCATGCGGGCCAGATTGAACTCGCCGATCAGGTTCTGCAGCTCCTCATCCTTGTCGTTTGCCTTGCGGGCCTGATCCAGAATGACGTAACGGGGGTCGGTCTGCAGTGCCATAGCGGCACGCTTGAAAAGATCAATGCAATCCATGATTGGGTTCTCCTTGTTGTTTTTATTCTTTCTGGGGCAGTTTGCCCCGGAATCACTTTTTTATGCTTCCACTTCACCCAGCAGCACGGTGGCGCGGGCACCGGTAAGATGTACAGTCGCGTAGCTGCCCAGCAGTGCCGGGTCCGCGGCAAACTCCACGGTCAGGTTATTGTCCAGTCGGCCGGAAAGGGTGCCTCGTTGCGGCCAAAGCCTTCCACCAATACCCGGACGGTCTGCCCCACCTGCGCCTTGACCAGCGCCATGGCGATCTCGTCCTGCGTTGCCAGCAGGCGGGTCATGCGGTCGGTCTTTTTCCTTGCGGGGGGGTGGGGTCCGGCAATTCGGCAGCCTTAGTGCCGGTGCGCTTGGAGTAGATAAAGGTGAACAGCTGCATATAGCCCACCTTGCGCACCAGCTCCAGCGTTTTTACAAAGTCCTCCTCGGTCTCGCCGGGGAAACCCACGATGATATCGCTGGAGAAGGTGATGCCGGGCACGGTCTTGCGGGCGTAGTCGATGAGCTCCAGATACTGTTCCACCGTATAGTGGCGGTTCATCTGCTGCAAAAGCCGGTCGGAGCCACACTGCACCGGCAGATGCAGGTGCTTGCACAGCTTCGGCTGGGCGGCGATGGTATCAATGAGCTTATGGCTGGCGTCCTTGGGGTGGCTGGTCATAAAGCGGATGTGGTAATCGCCGGGCACGGTGCACAGCAGGTTGAGCAGGTCGGAGAAATCGATCTGCTCTTCCAGACCCTTGCCGTAGCTGTTCACGTTCTGACCCAGCAATGTGATCTCCTTATAGCCTGCCTCCACAAGACCGCGGAACTCGGCAAGGATATCGCCGGGCTTGCGGCTCTTCTCGCGGCCGCGGACGTAGGGCACGATGCAGTAGGTGCAGAAGTTATCGCAGCCGTACATGATGGGCAGCCATGCGCGGAACTCGCTCTCGCGCCGGATGGGGATGTTCTCCACGATGACCGGACGCTGTGCGGGGTCCAGCAGCACCCTCTTATGCTTTTGCAGCTTCTGGGCGATCAGCTGCGGCAGGGTGTCGATGCCGTCCACGCCGAACACCAGATCTACATAGGGGTAGCTCTTGCGCAGCTTTTCCACAACGTGTTTCTGGTTGGCCATGCAGCCGCACAGTCCGATGATGAGGCCGGGCTTTTTTTCCTTAAGGCCCTTCAGCGCGCCCACGTTGCCGAACACCCGCTGCTCGGCGTGCTCGCGCACAGCGCAGGTGTTGAACAAGATCAGGTCGGCATCCTCGGGCCTATCGCACAGGCCGTAGCCGATATCTACCAGCACGCCCTTGATGCGCTCGCCGTCGTTGACGTTCTGCTGACAGCCGTAGCTGTGCACAAAGGCCAGCGGCGGGGTGTCGTAGGTCTGCCGCACCAGCTCGGCGGCAGCGGTATTATGTTCAAAGATAATGTATTCCAAAAAAACCATCCTTCTCCGCCGGGCAGGGTAGCCCCGTGCGGCGAAACTCTATTTTCTGCCATTCTATAAAAGACACTTTTTAGTATACCCTGTTTGGCCGCTGCGGGCAAGAGGAAACACGCAAATTTTATGCCTGTTTAGCCGCTGCCGCCTCTGCATCCTGCCTGCGGCAGCACTCTTCGCACACGCCCAGCAGCACCACGGCACAATCCTGCACCCTGCCCTTCTGGTTTTTGACCAGCTCCATCACCTGTTTTCCGTCCACCTCTGCATCGGTGACGCCGCCGCAGACGGTGCAGTACAAATGGCTGTGCCACGGCAGCGTGTGGTCAAAGCGGTCAGCCTTGCCGGGAATGGACACCCGGCGCACCCGCCCGGCTTCCACCAGACTGTTCAGGTTGCGGTATACGGTGCCAAGGCTCAGATTCGGGCACTCCTGCGCGGCTTTATCGTAGATTTCTTCCGCAGTCGGGTGGTCGCACAGCTGCTGCACCGTCTGCATGACAAGCTCCCGCTGTTTTGAGTAACGCATATCCATCCTCCTTTTTCACACGGTTCAGACGTTTTCTTCCCCTTTGATCTTTGCCCAGTACGCCCGGGCGGCCTGTTCGGTCTTGTTGTCGCCAAAGGTGTAGTACTTGGTATCCTTCAGCACATCCGGCAGATACTGCTGCTGTACCCAGTGGTTGGCGTAGCTGTGGGCGTATTTGTAGTTCTGCCCCTTTACCAGCGCATCCTCGCCGTCAAAGTGCTTGTTTTGCAGCTGGCGCGGGATGGGCCCGGTGCGCCCGGCCTGTACATCCGCAATGGCTGCGTTGATGGCGTCGTGGGCGCTGTTGGATTTGGGGCTGGTGGCCACCAGAATGACTGCATCCGCAAGGGGCAGACGCGCCTCCGGCAGGCCCACCATGTTGGCGGCATCAATTGCCGCCTTGACGATGGGGATGATCTGCGGCCAGGCCAGGCCGACATCCTCGCAGGCGCACACCATCAACCGGCGGCAGGCAGAGGGCAGGTCTCCTGCTTCCAGCAGGCGTGCCAGATAGTGCAGCGCCGCGTCCGGGTCGGAGCCGCGCATGGACTTCTGGTAGGCAGACACGATGTCGTAGTGGTCGTCGCCCTCCCGGTCGTAGCGCATGGCGGTGCGGCGGGTGACCTGCCGGATCATATCTAAGGTAATGCGTTTTTCTCCGTTTTCCACCGGCGCTGCCGTGACCGCAAAGTCCAGACAGCCCAGTGCCTTGCGCAGATCGCCCCCGGCGCTTTCGGCCAGATAGGCGCAGGCGTCCTCGTCCATGCATACCGGCACCTGTTCCCCTTCGGAAAGGCGCTGCACGGCGTTGCGTACCCCGCGCTCCACGTCCGCTGCGGCAAGGGGCTTGAACTCAAACACCGTGCAGCGGGAAAGCAGCGCGTTATAGATGTAGAAATAGGGGTTCTCGGTGGTGGAGGCGATCAGGGTGACGCTGCCGTCCTCGATACATTCAAAAGGCTCTGCTGCTGCTTTTTATTCAGATACTGGATCTCGTCCAGATACAGCAGAATGCCGCCCGCCGCTGCCAGCGTGCCGATATCCTTGAGCACTGCCTTGATATCCCCGGTGCCGCAGGAGGTGCCGTTGAGCTTGTGCAGGGTCATGCCGCTGTTCTCGGCAATAATGCGTGCCACCGTGGTCTTTCCGGTGCCGGAGGGGCCGTAAAAGATCATGTTGGGAATGCGCCCGCTCTCGATGGTGCGGCGGAACACCCGCCCCGGAGCCAGCAGATGCTGCTGCCCGCACACATCCGCCAGCGTTTTGGGACGCAGGCGCTGCGCAAAGTGGTTCATTCATGGTGGTTTCTCCTTTCCTGCCCGCAAGGCACTTTTTATATAGTATAGCGCATTTAGAAAAGGAGGACAAGGCCTTTTCTGAAAATCATTCTCAGATAATGCCCTGCAAACATTTACAAATCCTGTCAAACATGGTATGATTCAGGTATTCCCTTTTAAAGGAGGTTTGTCCCATGCCGGTACGAAAAAAAGCCCCGGAGGATCTTACCGCAAAAAAAGCGCTGGCGCTGGAGGTCATCCGGCGTCTCAAGGCCGAATACCCGGATGCTGGTTGCACCTTGGACTACGACCACGCATGGCAGCTGCTGGTCAGCGTGCGGCTGGCCGCCCAGTGCACGGATGCCCGGGTGAACATTGTGGTGGAGGAGTTGTTTGCCAAATACCCCAGCGTGGCGGCGTTGGCTGCCGCCGAGCCGGAGGACATTGAAGCCATCGTCAAGCCCTGCGGGCTGGGACACTCCAAGGCGCGGGATATCTCGGCTTGTATGCGGATGCTGCGGGACAAGTACGACTGCCGTGTGCCCAATACCTTTGAGGAGTTGCTCGCTTTGCCCGGCGTAGGGCGCAAGAGCGCAAACCTCATCATGGGGGATGTGTTCGGCAAGCCCGCCATCGTTACCGACACCCACTGCATCCGGCTGTGCAATAAGATCGGGCTGGTGGATGGCATCAAGGAGCCGCAAAAGGTGGAGATGGCGCTATGGAAGATCATCCCGCCGGAGGAAGGCAGCGACCTTTGCCACCGCTTTGTGATGCATGGCCGTGCGGTGTGCAACGCCCGCAAGCCGGAATGCGAAAAATGCTGTTTGAAAGACATCTGCCGCACCGCCCGCGAAGCCGCCGGGCAGCAGGCAGAGCCATAATTTTTAAGGAGGTATAAACTATGATCACTTTAACGATTTTGCTCATCATTGCCCTGCTATGTGTGCTGGTGGGCTGCCTGACCGGCCTGCTGACGCTGGTAGGTGTGCTGGCTTCCCTTTTTGTGGGCGTGCTGGTGGGTGCGCTGGCCGGATATCTGGCCGGGCGCTTTATGGGCACGGAAACTTCCCTTGGCCGCAACATCCTGATGGGCGTGCTGGGCAGCTTTGTGGGCGAGTTTTTGTTCGGCCTGCTGGGCATCCACGCCTCCGGCAGCTTTTCTTCCTTTGCCATTTCGGTGATCGGTGCCTGCATCTGCATCTGGGTCGGCCAGAAGATCTCCAAGTAAGTTTTTTTTGTATCAATACGCCGCCGCATTCTGCTGCCGGAGTTTCCGGGCAGGGTGCGGCGGCTTTGCTTTTCCGCACAAAGCAAAACCCCCGAAAACCGGCTTCACAAGCCAACTTTCGGGGGTTTTTCTTTGGAGCTACTGACCTGATTCGAACAGGCGACCTGCTCATTACGAGTGAGCTGCTCTACCAGCTGAGCCACAAGCACATTGCACATCTGCTGCAACAGGCAATATTTTACCATATTTCTACGGTGCTGTCAAGGCCGGATTTCCTGTAAGCGGGGCAGCTTTTGCAGAGTGTTTCACAAAAAGTTGTTGCATTTTAGCCCGGCGGCTTTATAATAGAATTGATTGCGCAAAAGGCCGCGCCTTTTGCCGGAAAGGACGAGCTGCACCATGATTTTTGTTCCCCTGCTGCACTACTTTTTGTGCAAGAATGATTACAGCGGCAACGAGGCCGGGCTGCGCTACCGGCTTACCCCGGGCAAGCGCACCGTGCCGGACCCGGACGGCGGCGCGGATGCCACCAAGGAGGAAAAGATCCTCACAGTGGACTACTGGCCCGCGCCTTGGACGATCGACAAGACCGACCCCGCCCTGCGCCGCCGGGAGGTATTTCCGCTTACGGACGAAGGGCGTGCCGCCGCTGCGCAGTATCTGAAAGACGCCTACGATGCCGAGCCGGAGCGCTGGAACAACTGCCCGGACATGATGGACTGCGACCCCTGGGAGCCGCCTGCCGAGCCGGATACTGCCAACGAATAAACTGAACGAGGAAACCATGATCTACCGTTTGAAAGAACTGAAGGGCGATACCATCGCCGTGCCGCAGCTGGTGTTCTCCAAGCTGGGCATTGCCGAAGAATACAATGTGCGGGTGGCGCTGTATGTGCTGGCCACCGGCGTGACCGACCCGGACAAGATCTGCGCCGACCTCAAGCTGCGCAGCCGCATCAGCGCCGAGAGTGCCCTGTCTTTCTGGGCGGGTGCAGGGCTGCTGGAACGGTATGAGGAGAACGCCGCGCCGGGCGCAGAGCCCAGCGCCCCTGCCCCTATGCGCTGGGCGGAGATCGCCGCGGCCAGCCGCACCGACCCCATGATCTCCAGCCTGATCGACTGCGGGCAGACCGGCTTTGCCCGTCCGCTGACCCATACCGAGATGGAAAAGCTGGTGAACCTGTATGTGCAGGAAGGCTTTGCGCCTGAGACTGTGATGCTCTGCGTAGCCTATGTGGCCAGCCGGGGCAAGCGCACCATGGCCGCTGTGACCCATGAGCTGAAGGTCTGGCGCGCCGAGGGCGTGGAGACCGGCGAGCAGGCTGATGCCCACTTAAAGCTGCTGGCGCTGCGCCAGAGCCGCGAGGAATACGTCAGCAGTCTGCTGCAGATTTCCCCCGAGGAGCTGACGCTGGGCGGGCGCAAAGCCATTGCGCGCTGGTACGAGGTGTACGGCTACGACGACGCCATGGTGCAGGAAGCTGCCGTACAGGCCGGCCCCAAACGCGACCTGTGGTACTGGAACAGCATCCTCAAAACATGGAACGCCAAGGGCCTGCGCAGCATCCACGATGTGCGTGGCCCAGTGGCTGCAGCCGGAGCAAGCCGAAATATCCGGGTGGACCGCGCTGCACCCAGCGGAAACGATATCCTGAAAAACGCCACCCGCCGCCGTTCTCTTATCAAGAAACCGGAGTAAGGAGCCTTTATGCGTACCAAAAACGAATTGTATCAGCAGGCACTGCGCACCGTAGCCATGCGGCGTCAGACCGCCCGCGCCTTAGCGCAGGATGCACAGGCCGAGGCCGAAGCTGCCATCCCCGGGCTGCGCCACGCCGAGGAGGAAGTGCGTGTGCGGGGCATCCGCTGTGCCATTGCCGGAGCCTCCGGCAAGGACCGCACCGAGACTGCTGCTGCCCTTGCGGCGGCAAAGCAGAAGCTGACTGCCCTGCTGGCCGCAAGCGGACGCCCTGCGGATGCACTGGAGCCAAAGTTCACCTGCAAGCGGTGTGAGGACACCGGCGCGGTGGACGGCCGCACCTGCGATTGTGTGCGCCGGGTGATGCAGCAGCTGCGCCGGAAGGAGATCGAGGAGCTGTCCAGCCTCTCCATCTCCAGCTTTGACACCATGCAGCTGGACTACTACCCCAACACAGTGGACAAAGCGCTGGGCGAGAGCGTGCGCAGCTATATGGCCAGAGTTTTGGCTGACCTGCGGGATTACGCCGCGGACTTCTCCCCTGCCACCCGCGAAAGCCTGCTGCTGGTGGGCAATGCAGGGCTGGGCAAGACTCATGCCGCCCTTGCCATTGCCGGTGAGGTGCTGCGGCAGAACTATGATGTGATCTATGTCTCCTGCCCGGACTTTTTCGGCAAGCTGGAAGCGCTACATTTCGGCACCGACCCCGGCGGCGAGGAGGAGACCTTGTTCCAGATTGCCTGCAACGCTGACCTGCTGATTTTGGACGATCTGGGCACCGAGTTCAATTCCAGCTTTTTCCTGACGAATCTGTACAGCTTGCTGAATAACCGCTTGGGCGCAAAGCTGCCTACCATCGTCACCACCAATATCACGGACGGTGCGCTGCTGGAAAAGCTGTATACAGAGAAGATCTCCAGCCGCCTTGCGGCCTTTGTGCAGATCCAGTTTCTGGGCAGTGACATCCGGGTGCAGAAGGCCGCCGAATAAGTCGTTTCATTTCTGCCGAAGCCGTCCATCTTTCGAGAGAAACAATTGCAAAACAAGTGCGCAGCACCGCGTAAATAAAAAGCCATCTGCCGCAGCATGACCAGGGGCGAAACCCTTGGAATCAGCTGTTGCAGATGGCTTTATTTTGTGACAAATCAGAACTCTAATGCAGGGCTTACCTCGTTGCGGCGCTGTGCCTGCACGATGCAGTCTTTTTCCGGTACGACACCTGCCGCACCCAGGGTGTTGAACATGGTCTGCAAGGCAAGGGCGGGCGTGTTGTTCTCCTGCGAGAGATGGCAGAGGGCAAACTTTTTACAGCCGCTCTGGATGAGTTCCAGCAGCTTTGCCGAGCACTCGTCGTTGGAAAGGTGTCCCCGCACGCTCTCGATGCGGGCGCGCAGATAGTAGGGGTAGGGCCCGCTGCGCAGCATGTGCAGGTCGTAGTTGCTTTCCAGCGCCACAAGGTCGCAGCCGGAAAGCGCCTCGTGCACCGGTGGGGTCAGGGTGCCAAGGTCGGTGGCGATGGTCATGGTCTTATCGTCCGGGGTGTGGATGCGGTAGCCCACGCAGGGTACATCGTGGCTGGTGGGGAAAGACTGCACCCCGAAGCAGCCGATGTCCTCTTCCCTGCCCTCCAGCGTGTTCAGCTCACAGTTGGCGGGCACGATATCGTTGGCGTCCAGAAAATCCAGCGTAGCCGCTGCGCCGTACACCGGCATCGGGTTCTTTTTGAGGAAAGTGGCCAGCCCCTTGACGTGGTCGCTGTGCTCGTGGGTGACAAGGATGCCCGCGCAATCGCTGACGGCAAGCCCCAGCGATTTGAGCGCTGCCGTGGTGGTGCGTACGCCCTTGCCCATATCCACGATGAGGTACTGCGCACCGCAGCGCACCACGCTGCTGTTGCCGGAGGAGCCGGAATACAATGAAATGAACTCTGCCATGAAAACCTCTTATGTTACCACCTGAAAACAGCCCGCCGCACAGAACTTACGGCAGGCTGTTTGTTGTTGTTTGTGTTACAGGGCCTGTTCCAGCGCAGCGGGCATCCGCTCCACCTTGCTGATCTCAGCGCCCAGGCCGCGCAGCTTTTCCACGATGTTCTCGTAGCCGCGCTCAATGTGGCCGATCTCCTCGATCTCGCTGGTGCCGTCTGCCATCAGAGCAGCAACCACCATGGCGGCACCGGCACGCAGGTCAGAAGCACGCAGGGGGGCGGGGTTCAGCTTGTCCACACCCTCAAACACGGCCACCTGACCGTCCACCTGCACCACTGCGCCCATCTTGCGCAGCTCATCCACATAGCGGAAGCGGTTATCCCACACGCTCTCGGTGATGGTGGAGGTGCCCTTTGCCACGCTGAGCAGAACGCCCATCAGGGGCTGCATATCGGTGGGGAAGCCCGGGTGAGGCATGGTGTTGATCTTCAGCGGCAGAATATCGCCGGTACGGGATACCCGCACAGCGTCGTCAAATTCTTCCACAGTGATCCCTGCACGGCGCAGCTTGCCGCCGTGATGGGCTCCAAATGCTTGGGGGTAACATTCTTGATGAGCACATCGCCGCCGGTGGCCGCGGCAGCGACCATATAGCTGCCGGCTTCGATCTGATCCGGGATGATGCTGTAAGTGCAGCCGTGCATCTTTTCCACGCCGCGCACCTTGATCACATCGGTGCCTGCGCCGCGCACATCCGCGCCGCACATATTCAGGAAGTTTGCCAGATCCACCACATGGGGCTCCTTGGCGCAGTTTTCCAGAATGGTCTGCCCCTTGGCCATGACCGCAGAGAGCATACCGTTCATGGTAGCGCCCACGCTGACCTTATCAAAGAAGATATGGGCACCCGTCAGCTCCTGCTTGGTGCGCACGGTGATCATGCCGTAATCCACGCTGTCCTCTGCGCCCAGTGCGCTGAACACCTTCAGGTGCTGGTCGATGGGGCGGGGACCCAGATTGCAGCCGCCGGGCATGGCCACCTGTGCCTTGCCAAAGCGGGAGAGCAGTGCGCCAAGGAAGTAGTAGCTGGCGCGCATCTGGCGGGACAGATCGTCCGGCACATTGGTAGTGACCAGATGCCGCGTATCGATCTCGTAGGTGTTGCGGTTGAGCATCTTCACCTGTGCACCAAGGGTGCTCAGAATCTTGAGGCTGACCGACACATCGCTGATATCGGGCAGATTTTCGATCACGCAGACATCCGCTGCCAGAATGGTGGCAGGCAGAATGCCCACAGCCGCATTTTTTGCGCCGGAAATGGTAACTTCGCCATGCAGGGGCTTGCCGCCCGTAATAACAAATTTCTCCACTTTTATGATCTCCTTGTCAAAGGCCTGTGCCACAGGCCTGTTAAGGCTACTGAAAGCATTCCATCTCGTTACTTGTACTGCCGGGGTGTACAGATTCACCAACACCGGGGCAGATTTATAACTATCCTATTATACACTACTTCCACAAAAAAGCAAAGCCCGATTTGTTTCTGTTTTATTATTTTCTGTTTTGCCCAGATTACCGGGATATTCCAATAATTTATTGAATTTTTCATCAATTTTGACGAATACCGACCCCAATTTCACCCTTTGGCGATATCACCAAACGTGATCCTCGCACCGTGCCTCCGGGATCCAGCCCAGCTGATAGGCTGTTACCAGCTGCTTGAGGTCATGCACACGTTCCCGCAGCACCTCGCCCTCGTCCGTATCTTCCACGAGGATGCGATGATTTTCAGTCTCCAGAATGTTCTTCTGGGACAGGATATCCAAGTTCTCCCGCACCGCCTTTTCTGCGCTTTCAAAGGGCTGATGGGTCCGCAGAGACATGGTGCGGCTGGAGTACACCAGCGTATACCCTGCTATGCCGGTCTTTTCGTGGTAGGCGCGGCAGAACCCGCCGTCAATGACGACCAGACGGCCCCCGCCCTTGATGGGGCTCTCGCCACTCTTCTCCCGCACCGGCACATGGCCGTTGACGATGTGGCTGGTGCCGGGCAGACCGAACTCCGCCAGAATGCGGCGGCAGGCGGCTTCGTCGTTGTACCAGCTATAATAGGGGTCCTTGACTTCCTCATGGGTGGCGGGGTCGGCAATATACAGCCGCTCAAAGGTGGTCATGGCGCTGCGGCCGAACAACGGCGACAGCTTACCGCACCACAGATACCACAAAAAATCCTGTCCGCTCTGGCGGGCAGCGCTGCCCTCTGCCCCGTAGTAGCCACGGCGGGCGCGGGCGTCGCAGTAATCCATCAGGGCACGGCCGGAGTAGCGGCGCCCCTCAAAGTGCTCCACTGCAAAACCGCCCTTCGTATTCATGGGCACAGCGCCGTGGTAGAGCAGGTTTCCGTTTTCGATGTGGTAAACGCTGCCCTTGGCATACAAAAATTCAATGTGCTGCTGTAATCTTTCGCTCTGCCGGAAAGACTGTACCAGCTTGTGCAGCACCAGCTGCTCGTCCGGGTTCAGCTTTGCGGGGTCTGCCGGGTCTACCGTGGGGAAAGAGGTGTCCCGCAAAGGATAGCTCTTCTCCCCCACCTGCACGGTGTGGGCGTCCCAGTCGATGCGGCGCAGATAGTCCCGCCCCTGCATCTGGAAATCCGGGTTGCGGTCGATGACCTTGCACTCCATCTTGAGCATCAGGATGGTGACGGCCTTGTGCATCACGGCACAGCGGTGGAGCATTCCCTCCGTGTAGGGGCCGCGGGCGGCATCCGTGTGGGGCATCCAGAGGGTCAGGTCGTCATTTCCGTAGAACTGCTCGGCCATCCGCTGCAGGTGCCGCAGGTTGATGCCGTAGCAGTCCTCAAGCATGCCATGGTTGTGGTAGGCCAGCGTCGTCTTGAGCACGGTGCAGATGCAGATGGGACTGCCGGCGGCGGCACCCATCCATACTACGTCGTGGTTGCCCCACTGGATATCCACATTGTGGTGGCGCATCAGCAGGTCCAGGATGATGTCCGGGCGGGGGCCGCGGTCAAACAGGTCGCCCACGATGTGCAGCTTATCCACCGCCAGATGCTTGATCAACTCGCACAGCCGCACGATAAAGCGGTCGGCGCGGCCATTTTCAATGATGCTGCCCACGATCTGGCCGTAGTACAGATCCTTGTCGTGATCCTCAAAATGGGCGTGGAGCAGCTCGTCCAGAATGTAGCCGCAGCTGGCAGGCAGGCATCTGCGCACATGGTCGCGGGTATGCTTGGAGGACACCAGACGGCAGATATCGATCAGCTGGAGAAGGGTTTGGGTATACCACTGCTCCAGTGCATCCTCGGTAGTGCAGCGTGCTTTAAGCTGAGGCAGCTTTTCGGTGGGATAATAGATCAGGGTGGCAAGCTCGGCACGGGCTGCTTCCGGCATGGTGTCACCCAGCACGGCATCCACCTTTTCCCGGATGACGCCGGAGGCGGAGTTCAGAATGTGCACAAAGGCCTCGTTCTCGCCGTGCAGGTCGCTCATAAAGTGCTCGGTGCCCTTGGGCAGCTTGAGCAGCGCCTGTGTGCTGATAATCTCGCTGGCAGCTGCCGCCTGCGAGGGGTAATCTCTGGCCAGCAGGGCCAGATATTTCAGATTATCGCGAATCTCATCGGTTTCGGTGCGCATGGTCTCCTCCATCATAACGCATTCCTTGCCCTGCAAAGATGTTGCGTTTTTTGTATTATCGTTTCTCTATATTTCAGTATAGCACGAATGGCACCAAAAGTGGTATACTGAATACGAAAATTTTAAGCAAAGGACTTTGGATATTATGCCGAAAACCATTTCCATCCCCTCCCGCTGCACCCTCTGCCCCCGCCGCTGCGGTGCTGACCGTGCCGCCGGGCGCACCGGCTTCTGCGGGGCGGGCGCTACGCTAAAAGCTGCCCGCGCTGCCCTGCACCACTGGGAGGAGCCCTGCATCAGCGGCACAAGGGGCAGCGGCACGGTGTTCTTCTCCGGCTGCACCCTCAAGTGCTGCTTCTGCCAGAACTACCCCATCAGCGCCGAGGGGCTGGGCAAAGAGATCACCGTGGAGCACTTGGCCGAGATCTTTTTGAATTTACAGGCGCAGGGCGCGCACAACATCAATCTGGTCACCCCCGGGCAGTGGCAGCCGTGGATCATTGCCGCGCTGGACATTGCCCGCACCAAAGGGCTGCATCTGCCCATCGTGTGCAACACCGGCGGCTACGAGACCGTGGAAAGCGTAGACGCCTGGCGCGGCTACATCGACATCTGGCTGGCTGATTTAAAATATGTGTCCTCTGCCCTTTCCGCAGAGCTTTCCGCTGCGCCGGACTATTTTGCACAGGCAAAGCCCGCCATTGAAGCCATGATGGCGCAGGCGGGGCATCCGGTGTTCAATGCAGAGGGCATCCTGCAAAAGGGGGTCATTCTGCGGCATCTGGCGCTGCCGGGTCATGTGGAGGACAGCTTTGCCGTGCTCGATCAGATGGCGGCTTGGAACAAGGCCGACCCCGGGTGCTTCCTGCCCAGCGTAATGAGCCAGTACACCCCCTTCTATCAGGCGGCAGAGCACGGCATCGGGCGGCGCATCACCACCTACGAATACCGCCGAGTGGTGAACTACGCCATGGACAAGGGGCTTGTGCAGGGCTATATGCAGCAGAAGAGCAGCGCCAAGGAGGAATACACCCCCAGCTTTGACCTGACCGGAGTGTAATTCTGCGGCAGAGCAGCCTTTTCAGCAACTTTACCAAATTTTCGGTCTTATTTTCTCTTGCTTGCGCGTGCAAACGCTTGCATTCTGTCCGGGAACGCACTATAATGGATACAACGATGTGTTAATAGTTGCGGGTTTCCGCAATGTCATCAGGAGGAGCTTTATGGAACATTTCAATCCGATCCTTGGCAGCGAGCCCAACGGCCAGAAATTTATCACCTGCGGCGAGATCATGCTCCGTCTGACCCCGCCGAACTACGAAAAGATCCGCATGGCATCGAGCTTTGAAGCCAGTTACGGCGGCAGCGAGGCCAACATTGCACTGGCGCTGGCAAACCTTGGCGTGGACAGCACCTTTTTCAGCGTAGTACCCAACAACAGTCTGGGCAAGAGCGCTGTGCGCTGGCTGCGCTCCAACGATGTGCACTGCACCCCCATGATCCTGACCGAGCCGGACGAGACCCCTTCTAACCGTCTGGGTACTTATTATCTGGAGACCGGCTACGGCATCCGCGCATCCAAGGTCATCTACGACCGCAAGCACAGTGCCATTACCGAGTACGATTTTTCTCAGGTGGATCTGGATGCTCTGCTGGACGGCTACGACTGGCTGCACCTGAGCGGCATTACCCCGGCACTGGCACCCAACTGCCGCAGCCTCATCCTGGATATGCTCAAGGTCGCCAAAAAGAAGGGCCTGACCGTGAGCTTTGACGGCAACTTCCGCTCCACCCTGTGGACCTGGGAGGAGGCACGGGACTTCTGCACCGAGTGCCTGCCCTACGTGGATGTGCTGCTGGGCATTGAGCCCTACCACCTGTGGAAGGATGACAACGACCACAGCAAGGGCGACTGGAAGGACGGTGTGCCCCTGCAGCCCAGCTACGAGCAGCAGGACGAGATCTTCCAGCGGTTCATCGAGCGCTACCCCAACCTGAAGTGTATCGCCCGTCATGTGCGCTACGCTCACAGCGGCAGCGAGAACAGCCTCAAGGCCTTTATGTGGTACGAGGGCCACACCTTCGAGAGCAAGCTGTACACTTTTAACATTCTGGACCGTGTGGGCGGCGGCGACGCCTTTGCCAGTGGTCTAATCTACGCCATGCTGCACGACTACCGGGCCATGGACATGATCAATTTCGCCGTGGCAAGCAGCGCCATCAAGCACACCATCCACGGCGACGCCAACATCACCGACGACGTCGACTGCATCCGGAATCTGATGAATATGAACTACGACATCAAGCGGTAAGCCGCATACAGCAACAGGCTCCCTGCCAATGGCGGAGGGAGCCTGTTTTTTGCATTGTAATCGCGGGATAAAAAAGGGCGCTCCAACCGTAAGCGGATGGAACGTCTTCTGTTCTTGCTTAGTTGGACAGGATCATGCGGTCGTTGGCAAACTCGCCGCCGCTGGCGATCTGGAACTTGGCCAGCAGGTCGGAGACGTGCAGCTTCTGCTTTTCCTCCCCTGCCACGTCGTAGATGATATGGCCCTCGTGCATCATAATGAGGCGGTTGCCGTACTTGATGGCATCCTTCATGTTGTGGGTGATCATCATGGTGGTCAGGTGGTTCTCCTCCACGATCTTGGCCGAGAGGGTCAGCACCTTGAGCGCCGTCTTGGGGTCCAGAGCGGCGGTGTGCTCATCCAGCAGCAGAAGCTTCGGCTTGTTCATGGTAGCCATAAGCAGAGTCAGTGCCTGACGCTGACCGCCGGAAAGCAGGCCCACGCGGGCGGTCAGGCGGTCCTCCAAGCCCAGGTCCAGGCTCTTGAGCAGTTCACGGTAGCGCTCCCGTTCGGCCCTGGTAATGCCAATCCTCAGGCCGCGCGGCTTGCCGCGGCGTGCAGCCAGGGCAAGGTTCTCTTCGATCTGCATGGTGGCAGCAGTGCCGGTCATGGGGTCCTGAAACACGCGGCCGATGTAAGCGGCACGCTGATGCTCGCTCAGGCGGGTGACGTCCACGCCGTCAATGAGGATCTTGCCCTCGTCCACCGGCCACACACCGGCAACTGCGTTCAGCATGGTGGATTTGCCTGCACCGTTGCCGCCGATGACGGTGACAAAATCACCTTCGTTCAATTTCAGGTTCAGACCATTCAGGGCCGTTTTCTCGTTGACGGTACCGGCGTTGAAGGTCTTGGAAACATTCTGGATCTCAAGCATTTTTTGCGTCCTCCTTTGCCTTTTTGACCGGCTTCGAGAAGTATTTGCCCTTCCAGTACGGCACGGCAAGGAACACTGCCACCACAGAGGCGCTCAGCAGCTTGAGCAGGTTTGCGTCAAAGCCCAGTGTCAGCACCAGCTGAATGACGATATAATAGATGATCGCGCCAATGGAAACAGAGGCCAGCTTGAGGGCAAAGTTGTGGAAGATGCGGCTGAACAGGGCCTCGCCAATGATGACAGCAGCCAGACCGATAACGATGGCACCGCGTCCCATGCCGACATCTGCAAAGCCCTGATACTGGCTGAGCAGCGCACCGGACAGTGCTACCAGCGCATTGGAAACGGCCAGACCCAGCACGATGTTGAAGTTGGTGTTGATGCCCTGGGCGCGGCTCATGGCGGGGTTGGAGCCGGTGGCGCGGATGCCGCAGCCCAGCTCGGTGCCAAAGAACCAATACAGCACACCGATGACCACGGCGCTGACCAGAATGACCATGATGATGGGGTTGTGCAGGGCAAGCTCCTTGACCCAGCGCAGGGAGATCAGCAGGTCGTACTTGTCCACGTTGATGGACTGGTTGGCCTTGCCCATGATCTTCAGGTTGATGGAGTAGAGGGCCAGCTGGGTCAGAATACCAGCCAGAATGGCCGGAATGCCCATAAAGGTGTGCAGCAGGCCGGTGACAAGGCCGGTAGCAAGGCCGGCCAGCACAGCCACCAGCAATGCTGCCCAGACATTCATGCCGGAGAGCAGGCACATGACGCACACCGCGCCGCCGGTGCCAAAGGAACCGTCCACGGTCAGGTCGGCCACATCCAGAATACGGTAGGTCAGGTACACGCCAATGGCCATGATACCCCAGATAAGCCCCTGCGCACAGGCACCCGGTAAAGCGCCCGGCAGGTTTGCAAGTCTCGCAATGATTTCCAAAACAATTTCCTCCTAAACGTTACACTTTTTTATCTCCCGCTTTGATACGGGAAAGCGGAGAAGAGCAAGAATCAACTCTTCTCCGCTATTTTTATATTGTTCCGGTTTTGCTGTTATCAGGCTTCGATCTCTACATAGCCTTCCGGTACGGTCAGGCCAAGGTCATCGCAGATGGCCTTGTTGTACTTTTTGGTCACATCGGTGTACTCGATGGGCATATCGGAGATGTCGCTCTCGCCGTTCAGGATCTTAACTGCCATCTCACCGGTGGTGTAGCCCAGGTCGTAGTAGCTGATGGACAGGGTAGCCACGCCGCAGCCGGAGCAGATGCCCTCCTCACCGGCGAACACGGGCTTCTTGGCCGGGCGGCAGATGCCGTCCACGATGCCGGTATTGGCGGCAACGGTGTTATCGGTGGGCACATACAGTGCGTCGTTCTCGTCGGCAGCCTTCTGGCAGACAGAGGACAGATCGTTGGAATCAGAGAAAGCGTACTGGGTGGCGGTAACGCCCTTGGCCTCAAGGTACTTCTGGACCTCATCCACCTGATACTGGCTGTTTGCCTCGGCCGAGCAGTACAGCAGGCCGACCTTCTTGACCTCGGGCATCCACTCCACGATCATGTCTGCCTGCTGATCCAGCGGTGCCAGATCGGAGGTGCCGGAGACGTTGCCTCCCACGGTGCCGGAGAAGTTATCCAGACCCAGTGCCACGCCGTACTCCGTAACGGAAGTGCCCAGAATGGGGATGGTTTGTTGGTAGCAGACTGTGCAGCCTGCAAAGCAGGCGTAGCATTTGCCATGATCAGTGCCACGCCGGAGGAAACAAAGCCGTTAGCAATGGTGGCGCAGGTAGCGGAATCGCCCTGTGCATTCTGGAAGTCGAAGGTGACGTTCTCGCCAAAGGAAGCGGTCAGCGCATCCTCAAAGCCCTGCGTAGCGGCATCCAGTGCAGCGTGCTGCACCAGCTGGCAGATGCCAACGGTGAACTTTTTTTTCGCCGTTGGCAGCGGCAGCGACCGATGCAGAAGCAGCCGTGGAGGACGCTGCCGCAGAAGAAGATGCGGAGGAAGAACCGCCGCAGGCGGAAAGGGCAGCTGCTGCACCGCAGGCAACGGCAGCAGTCAGGAAGGAACGACGAGTGATTTTACGCATATTGATGATCTCCTCTATCTCCAGCCCTTGCAGCCAACAGGACGCCGCACTCCGGGCCGATATTGTAAGCGGATCAAACAAGGTTCGCTTTACACTCGTGAAGTATATCACAGAATCGCTGGCAAAACAATCCACTTTTGCCTGAAAACGGCCTTAATTATCGATTCAAGTAAAGTCATCTATCAATTATTTCGAACCATTATTTCGTTTTTTCTGATACTCCGTCAGTTTGTGCAGTTCCGTGTCCAGCGTTCGCAGGTTTGCTTCCAGCTGCGGCAGATAGTCCTGTGCATAATCGTAACCAAAATACAGCGCCTGCCAGAGCTTCGCCTGCATCCGGCGCACCAGCACCGGGCTGAGCACTGCCTCCAGCTGCTCCACGGTATCTTCCAGCGCCATGCAGGTCTGCGCCCAGCGCACATCAATGGCTTCCCGGGCGGGCACATCGTAGCGGGCAAGGTAATCCTGCACCCTTGCTTCGATCACCTGCCCGCCGCAGCCGGTGGGCTGCAAAAAATAGTGTACCTCCCCTGCCCGGCTGATCTCCTGCGCCAGCGGATACAGCGCACACACCAGCGGCTCAGCCTCATGGATGGCGCAGTGGTTTTCGGTCAGAAAGGGGCAGTTGTTGCGGTTTTCCTTCACCGGGGCAAGCCGCAGCACCGGCAAATGGCTCACCCTGCCAATGCTGCTGCGGCAATAGCCCCGTGCCACGATCTGCGGCGGCAGGCGCAGCCGGGCTGCAATGCGCCACAAGTCATACCCGGACAGCACGATATCCTCCCGCCCGCGGCAGCAGTTGCCGCAGCCCGCACAGGCAAAGCGGAATTGTGCATCCCGTTCCAGCAGCGGCATGGCATCGGTACGGGTAAAATCCACCTGTCCGCACAGGTCAATGGCTTCGTCTCGCATAGTCAAACATCCTTTTCCATGATAGAATGTCCCTATTGTACCGCCGGAACACCCGGTTTGCAAGGCAAGCCCTGTATACCGCGGTTATTTTTTATCTGCCAGTTTCCGGTACACATGCACTGCATCGCGGATATTGTACTGCTCAGTCCCATGGTCTCCGGGCGCGGCAAGCGTAACAAGGATGTACTCTTTTTCACGGTGGCAAGGCTGGCCAGACACAGCCCTGCGGCGGCGGTATACCCTGTTTTGCCGCCTTCGATCCGCGTTCCCGTCGGAAGCTCCGTTCCGTCCAGCTTGCCCAGCAGTGTGCTGGTCAGCGAAACGCCTTCCGGGTGCTGTGCAGTCGCATTAGTGGTGTAGTGCTCGGTTGTAAAAATTGTGCGGAAGGTCGTATTGTGCAGCGCTGCCTGCAAGAGCTTTGCCATATCTGCCGCGCTGGAATAGTGCTCAGTGTCGGTCAGGCCGGTCGCATTTGTAAAATGGGTGTTCTTCATGCCAAGCTCTGCGGCCTTTTGGTTCATCAGCGCGGCAAAGTTTTCTTCACTGCCGCTTACCAGCTGCGCCAGCGCCTCACAGCATTCTGCGCCGGAGGGCAGCATCGCACCATAGAGCAGGTCACGCACCGTGACAGTCTCATCGGGTACAAAGCCCGCCATAGATGCTTTTTCGGTCTGTAAGGCTGGAAAAAGACTTTCATCTCAGAGCTCTTTGTTAAGTCGGCGACTACCTAATTTTCCGTCGGCGACTACCAACTAT
>VOFI01003361.1_pt1 | contig 73425 bp, 81 predicted proteins | sample 5384131 | NCBI WGS metagenome assembly VOFI01 (sample SAMN12384728, study PRJNA508395) | human gut metagenome | isolation source: healthy gut H | host: Homo sapiens
GTACGACTTGGATTTCGAACTTTTCGAGTTGCTGCCTCTGATAGCCGATACCGCTCCTGCCGCTCGCAACGAGATATTGGCCCAGTGGATCGACGGCTTCGGCCGGTACAAAACAACGCCCGAGAAATACGAGAAGATACTGGCGTCGGATTCGGTTTTCGAACACCGCACCGACATCGGATGGATTCGGGATACGGCAACGCTCGGCCGCGAGCTTTCGGAGCGTCTGGTCCGGCTGCGTTCTGCCGACCGAACCGCAGGGAACCGTTACGTGTCGCAAACGTATTACGAAACCTATGACCAATGGTCTCCCAATCCCTGTTTCGACGGAGAAAAACCCTATTACGACTTGTCGAATCCCGACTACGGTTATCGTCTGCTCACGGTATTCCGTTTCTGGAACATGGTCGAATATTTCTTTCCAAGTAAATACTTGACCGACAAGGACTGGAACGATGTTCTTCCCGAATATATCCGGCGTATGGCACACCCGACGGGCAGTTACCTGCGGGAAACGCGACGGATGATCGCGGAACTCGACGACAACCACGCACAATACGGCGGAGGAATCTTCGAATTGTTCGGCCGTTATCGAGTCCCTCTCAACACAGGCTTCGTCGAAGGGCGGCTCATCGTCGTAACGCCCGATACCGTCCCGGTGAAGAGCGAGCGGAAAGCTCCCTTTCAGGTGGGGGACGAAATCGTCGCTGTCGAAGATAAACCGGTCGAATATTACATGGCACAAACCAGGGAATTCATTTCCTGCTCCAACGAGAACGACGTGCTGGCAGCTACGGCCGATCAAATTCTGCGCACTAAAGAGAATCGGCCGCTATCGATCCGCTACCGCCGTGACGGAGTGACGAGGGACACGTTGGCCGACGTAACAAAGATGCCAGGACATTTCGGTTGGAATTACCTTTGGAAATACCACAAGACATTCTCGATGCTCGAAGATTCGATCGGGTATATCTGTCCGAACAAACTCTCGAAAGAGGAGGAGATACCGGAGATCTCAAACGGCCTGAAAAAAACAGAGGATTGATTATCGATTTACGCTATTATCCTTCACAAGATTTTAATGAATTTGTAAGCCAGTACATTGTTCCGGACAGTGTTAAATATACGGTCCGATTTACTTACCCCGATCTTGCATTGCCGGGCGTATTTTACGCGAGAGACTATTCTTATCCGACATATAAAACGGAAAAATACAACGCCCCTATCATTATAATGGTTAATGAAGGGACGCAAAGTTACGGGGAAACATCCGTACAAAAAATCCAAAATAATCCATATACTATAACGATCGGTTCTCAAAGCGCCGGAGCCGATGGCAATATCAGCAAATTTACGTTGCCTCGGGGAGTACTCGGCGCATTTTCCGGGTTAGGGTGGTATTATCCCGACGGATGGGTGGTGAATCGGCAGGGTGTGAAGATCGACCACGAAGTACGACCCACCCTCGAAGGCGTTCGGGAAGGGCGGGACGAAGTGCTGGAAACTGCATTGAACCTAATCGAAGCGAATACCGAAGAAGAGTAGGCGAGTTCGGGCGCAAGATGAGAAACGGCGCTGCGGGTGTTGAATCCGCAGCGCCGTTCTGAAATATCCGTACCCGTTCCGCCCGAACTTCGGAAATTACTCCACCGGTTCGTAAGAGATCGAGGAGCCCTCGTCCGTACGCTCGATCTTCATGATTACCGGGCGGAGTCCGTCGTTGCAGGAACAGATCGCCACGCCTTCCTTCGTGATCCAATCGCCGAAATAGAACTTTCCGGCGCCGTGCGACAGGGCGAATACATATTGATAGACCGCCTTCCACGCTTCGTCGCAAAAACCTTCGGGTTTGGCATAGTCCGCATAAAAGACCTGTCCCTCCCGCATCATCGGGCACTTCGTAAAGCCGGGAGCGGCATACTCCCGTGCCAATTTCTCGTTCAGAGTCCGTTGCAGGATCGTAATTTTACAGCGCTTCATAATCTTGTCTTTCGCTCGGAACCCGTTCTGCGGGCGGACAGACTTGCCTCCCGCAGACAGGCGTTTCAAAAATCAAGCCCGCACCTGCGCACCCGCCTTGCGTTCGAACTGAGCTGTCAGGTTGGCCATCGCCTGCTCGATCATCTTGTCGGTCAGCGTCTGGGTCTTGTCCTCCAGTACGAAACTCAGGGCATACGATTTTTTACCTTCGGGCAGCTTATCGCCCTCATAAACATCGAAGAGCGAAACCCGTTTGAGCAACTTGCGTTCGGCCGCGAAAGCAATATCACGCAGTGCGGAGAAAGTCACCTCCTTGTCGATCAGCAGCGCCAAATCGCGTTTTACCTCCGGGAACTTGGAAAGTTCTTTGGCCGTGACCTTATTCTTACGCGTAGCCTTGATCAGGGCCCCGAAATCCATCTCCAGATAATAAACGTCCTGTTTCAGATCGAAAGCCTTGCGCAGCTTCGACGAAACGACACCCATTTGCACCAACTCCCTGGCCTTGTCGTTGAGCGAGAAGGAGAGTGCATCCCCGTAAAGATCGCTGCGGAGCGATTCGGACTTGAGCGTATAAAGGTCGAGCCCGAAACGACGCAACAGCTTCTCGGCAATCGCTCGCAGCGTAAAGAACGATGCCTGCTCCGGTTTCCGGTTCCACGAAAGGGGTGCGGCGATGCCGGTTACGGCGATCGCCAGGCGGAACTGCTCGGAATAAGCCTTCAGCGGCTCTTCCGGTGTAGCGGCCGTCGCATCGTAAAAGTAGCAGTTGCCGAACTCGTACAGCTTCAGGTCGCCGTTGCGGTGGTTGGTGTTCAGTTGCACGGCTTCGAGCATATTGAACAGCAGCGTCTGTCGCATGACGTTCAGGTCGTTGCTGAGCGGATTGAGTATCTTCACGCAATGCTCCGGCTTGTATGATGTAAGTCCTTCGTAATAAGCCGCTTTCGTCAGTGAATTGGACATGATCTCCGTAAAGCCGTTAGCCGTCAGGAAATCGGCGGCGAGGTTCATCAGCTTGTTCCGGTCGGGTTTCGGCGCGTAGGAGAGCGCCGAATTGACGTGCGAGGGAACAGGGATGTTATTGTAGCCGTAGATGCGGAGAATCTCCTCGACCAAATCGGCCTCGCGCGTCACATCGACCCGATAGGGCGGCACGGCCACGCGCCATAGGTCACCTTCCTCGGCCTCGATTTTAATGTCGAGCGCACCGAGAATCGTGCGGATCGTATCGGCAGGAATCTCTTTGCCGATCAGACGATTGACACGCTTTATATCGAGTTCCACTTTGAACTTTTCGATAGGAGCGGAGCAAATATCCGTAATTTCGGAGGCGATCTCTCCTCCGGCCAGCTCCTTCATCAGCAGGGCGGCACGCTTGAGGGCATAGACCTGTATGTCGGGATCCACGCCGCGCTCGAAGCGGAACGAAGAATCGGTGTTCAGGCCGAAGCGCTTGGCCGTCTTGCGCACCCAGACCGGGTTGAAATAGGCGCTCTCGATGAATACGTCGGTCGTCGTATCGCTCACGCCCGAATCCAATCCGCCGTAAACGCCCGCAATACACATGGGTTTCGCAGCCGAGCAGATCATCAGGTCGTTGGCCGTGAGCTTGCGCTCTACGCCGTCGAGCGTCACGAACGGAGTACCTTCCTCGCAGGTTCTGACCACGATCCGGCCGCCGTCGATCTTCGCTGCATCGAAAGCGTGCAGGGGCTGTCCCAGCTCGAAAAGCACGAAATTGGTGATGTCCACCAGGTTGTTTTTGGGGGTAATGCCCGCTGTCCGCAGGCAGTTCTGCATCCATTCGGGCGAAGGGCCTATCTTACAATTCTTGACCGTAACACCCGCATAGCGCGGTGCGGCTTCGCTATTTTCCACTTGCACGTCGATCTTCAGATCGTGGTTATCGACGGCGAAAGCGCTCACGTCGGGCCATTGCAGCTCGACGGGCTTGCCCTGGCTTTTGAGATAAGCCGCCAGATCGCGCGCTACGCCGATATGCGACGCCGCATCGATACGGTTGGGAGTCAGACCGATGCCGATGACATAGTCGTCTTCCAGCTTCAGGTACTCCCAGGCCGGCTGGCCGACTTTCGCGTCGGCCGGCAGCTCCATGATGCCCTCATGCGAAGCTCCGATACCCAGTTCGTCCTCGGCGCAGAGCATCCCGAGCGACTCCACGCCCCGGATCTTGCTGCGCTTGATCTTGAACTCCTCCTCGCCGCCGTTGGGGTAGAGCACCGCACCCACCGTAGCGCAAAGGACCTTGAGACCCTGCCGACAGTTGGGAGCACCGCAGACGATCTGCAACGGAGCCTCGCCGCCTACATCCACCGTCGTCAGATGCAGATGGTCCGAATCGGGATGATCCGTGCAGGTCAGCACCTCGCCGACCACGACGCCGGCAAGTCCGCCGCGGATCGATTCGATCTTTTTCGAAGCTCTCGACCTCCAGGCCGATATCGGTGAGGATCGTCGCCATTTCTTCGGCCGACAGATCGGTTTTAAGGTAGCGTTTCAGCCAGTTATAGGAGATATTCATAGTATGTGTAATATTTTATTATTGACAAAGAGTAAGCAAAGGTATAAAAATATCCCGATTTTATCCCCGCAAAAGAGCGGTAATTACGAAGACGGCCAGCACCGTGCTCGCAATGCCGTTGAGCGTGCCGAAAGCGATGCCGATATTCCGCTGCCGTGTCGGGGTCACCAACAGGTGTTCGGCGACGAGGATCAGCGTGAAAATCCCTTCGCCGAGCCAGAGCCAACCGTTCTGGGGACAATACGACCCGAACCAGAAAAGTGCCGCGACGCTCACCACATGCAACAGAATACTGAACAGGAGCGACACCCGTGCCGAAAAACGGGCCGGGATGGAGTAAAGGCCGTTCTTGCGGTCGAAATCGGCGTCCTGCAACGCATAGATGATGTCGAAGCCACCGCACCAGGTCATCACCAGCAGCGCCAGGATACAGGGCGGCCATGCGAAATGCCCCGTGACGGCGATGTACGCCCCCACCGGAGCAATACCCAGCCCCAGACCGAGCACCAGATGCGCCAGCGCGGTGAACCGCTTGCAATAGCTATACATCAATATAACGAACAGAGCCACAGGAGACAGCAGACCGGTAAGTAAATTGATGGTAGAGGCCGTGACGATGAACAGCAGCGCATTGACGATCACGAAACGGAGCGCTGCCCGGGCACTGATCTTTCCGGCCGGAATTTCTCGGTCGGCCGTGCGGGGATTGGCCTTGTCGATGCGGCGGTCGGCCCAGCGGTTGAAGCCCATCGCGGCGTTGCGGGCGAAGACCATGCAGAGCAACACCTGCAAGAGCAGCACCACCCAGCCGTACCTGCCCGAACAGTCCGAAGAGATCCCCTCGGTACGCAGCGCATAAACGAACCCGACGAGGGCGAAAGGCATGGCGAAAATCGTATGGGCGAACTTGACCAGTCCGGCATATTGACGTATCATTGTCGATTCGATTTTATGGTCGCAAAAGTAATCATTTTTTTCGGCAGCAGAATACGACCAGGGCAAGAAATCAGCCCCCGACAACGCCTGAAATCCATTGTTTTTCTCCGGAAAGATATTATCTTTGCACATTATTATATAAGGATTTCACTCGACAATGAAAAACATACGCAATTTTTGCATCATAGCCCACATCGACCACGGCAAATCGACACTGGCCGACCGCCTGCTGGAAAAGACCAATACGCTCAACCAGCGGGAAATGCAGGCCCAGGTCCTGGACAACATGGACTTGGAGCGCGAAAAGGGCATCACCATCAAGAGCCATGCGATCCAGATGGAATACCTGGCCCGCAACGGCGAAAAATACGTGCTCAACCTGATCGACACTCCGGGCCACGTGGACTTTTCCTATGAGGTATCGCGTGCCATCGCCTCGTGCGAAGGGGCTCTGCTCGTAGTCGATGCCACGCAGGGTATTCAGGCGCAGACCATATCGAACCTCTACCTGGCCGTCGAGCACGACCTGAAGATCATTCCCGTACTGAACAAGATCGACATGGATTCGGCGATGATCGACGAAGTGAAGGATCAGGTAGTCGATCTGCTGGGTTGCGACCCGGACGAGATCCTCTGCGCCTCCGGCAAAACGGGACTGGGCGTGGAAGAGGTGCTCGAAGCCATCGTCGAGCGGATTCCGGAGCCTCAGGGCGATGCGAACGCTCCGTTGCAGGCATTGATCTTCGACTCGGTGTTCAACCCCTTCCGAGGCATCATCGCCTATTTCCGCGTCTTCAACGGTACGATCCGCAAGGGCGAGCATGTCAAATTCTTCAACACGGGCAGCGAATACGACGCCGACGAAGTGGGCGTGCTGAAGCTCAAGATGCAGTCCCGCGACGAAATCCGTGCCGGGGACGTGGGCTATATCTGCTCCGGCATCAAAACTTCGTCGGACGTCAAGGTGGGTGATACGATCACATCGGTCGAAAACCCTTCGACGGAGGCCATCGCCGGTTTCGAGGATGTGAAACCGATGGTCTTCGCGGGCGTTTATCCCGTCGAAGCCGACCAGTACGAAGACCTGCGGGCTTCGCTCGAAAAATTGCAGCTCAACGATGCCTCGCTCACGTTCGAGCCCGAAAGTTCGCTGGCGCTGGGCTTCGGCTTCCGCTGCGGATTTCTCGGACTGCTGCACATGGAGATCATCCAGGAACGCCTCTACCGCGAATTCGACATGGACGTCATCACGACCGTCCCGAACGTATCCTATAAAATCACCACGACGCAGGGCGACGTGCTCGAGGTGCACAACCCCTCGGGCCTGCCCGAAATAACCAAAATCGCCTCGATCGAGGAGCCTTATATCCTGGCTCAAATCATCACCAAGTCGGATTTCCTGGGCAACGTGCTCAAGCTCTGCATCGACAAGCGGGGTATCATGAAAAACCAGACCTTCATCACGCAGGATCGCGTGGAGGTCAATTTCGAGATGCCCCTGTCAGAGATCGTGTTCGACTTCTACGACAAGCTCAAGAGCATTTCCAAGGGCTACGCCTCGTTCGACTATCACCGCATCGGGTTCCGTCCGAGCAAGCTGGCCAAACTGGACATCCTGCTCAACGGCGAACCGGTCGATGCCCTTTCGTCGCTGATCTATGCCGACCACGCCTACGATTTCGGACGCAGAATGTGCGAGAAGCTCAAGGAGCTGATCCCGCGCCAACAGTTCGACATCGCCATCCAAGCAGCCATCGGCGCCAAGATCATCGCCCGCGAAACGGTCAAGGCCGTGCGCAAGGACGTGACGGCCAAATGCTACGGCGGCGACATCTCCCGAAAGCGCAAGCTGCTGGAAAAGCAGAAAAAGGGCAAGAAACGCATGCGTCAGATCGGCAATGTCGAAGTACCCCAGTCGGCCTTTCTCGCCGTATTAAAAATGGATTAGCTATGAAAAAGACGATCATCGACCTGTTCGAATCCTCCGTTGAAAAATACGGAAAGAAAACCTTCCTGCTCGAGAAGCGTCATCACGCCTTTCAGCCCACGACTTACGCGGAAACCAGGGAACAGGCCCTGGAAGTGGGGGCCGGATTAGCTTCGCTGGGCATCCGCCCCAAAGACAAGGTCGCTATCCTGGCCGAAGGAAGCAACGGCTGGATCATCTCCGAGCTGGGTATCTTCTATGCCGGAGCGATCAGCGTTCCGCTGTCGGTCAAACTCGAAGAGTCGAACGATCTGTTGTTCCGGCTCCGCCACGCCGAGGTCAAGGCGCTGTTCGTTTCGAAACAACAGCTTCCGAAGATCCGCCGCATCCGGGCGGAACTGCCGGAACTCGAACAGATCATCGTCCTGGGACACATTCCGCTCGAAAGCGGCGAAACGGCCTACGGCATGCTCAAACGTCTGGGCCGCGACTATTTGGCCGGGCATAAGGAGGAATTTCTCAAAATAGGGCAGGCAATCCGGAACGACGACTACGCCACGATCACCTACACGTCGGGCACGACGGCCGATCCGAAAGGCGTCGTCCTGACCCACCGCAACTACACGGCCAACGTCGAACAGTCGCTCTCGCGCATCGACATCCCGTCCAGCTACCGCACGCTCATCATCCTGCCGCTGGACCACTGTTTCGCGCACGTGGTGGGATTCTACATCATGATCGCCTGCGGCGCCAGCGTGGCGACCGTACAAATAGGGGCGACCCCGATGGAGACACTCAAGAATATTCCGCAGAATATCCGCGAAGTGAAACCCAACTTCCTGCTGTCGGTGCCGGCACTGGCCAAAAATTTCCGCAAAAACATCGAAACTTCGATTCGGGCCAAAGGACCTTTCACTGAACGGTTGTTCGACTTCGCGCTCCGCACGGCCTATATCTACAATCAGGACGGCTACCACAAGGGCAAGGGCTGGCGGATCCTGCTGGCACCCGTCGTGGGACTTTTCGACCTCGTGCTGTTCCGCAAGGTGCGGGAGGCATTCGGCGGCAGCCTGGAGTTTTTCGTCGGGGGCGGCGCACTGCTCGATTCGGAGCTGCAACGCTTTTTCTATGCCATCGGGATCCCGATGTTCCAGGGATACGGACTTTCGGAAGCTACACCCGTCATTTCGACCAATTCGCCCAAGTACCACTGGCACAAGTTCGGATCGTCGGGCAAGATTCTCGAACCGCTCGACCTGAAAATCCTTGACGAAGAGGGGCGAGAGCTGCCGCGCGGCCAAAAGGGTGAAATCGTCATCCGGGGCGAGAACGTCATGGCCGGCTACTGGAAAAATCCCGATGCGACGGCGGCGACCGTCCGCAACGGCTGGCTCCACACGGGCGATATGGGCTATGTGTCGGAGGATGATTTCCTCTACGTATTGGGGCGCTTCAAGAGCCTGCTGATCGCCAGCGACGGAGAGAAGTACAGCCCCGAAGGAATGGAGGAGGCGATCGTCGATAAGTCGCCCTTCATCGACCAGATCATTATCTATAACAACCAAAGTCCCTTCACCGGGGCGATCGTCGTACCCAATCGCGACGCCCTGCGCCGCGAGCTCGACGCCCGCGATATCCGGGAGGGTAGAGCGGCTGCGGCCGCCGACATCCTCGGTGCGGAGATCGACCGTTACCGGGCCGGCGGCCCCTATGCCGGAGAATTTCCCGAGCGGTGGCTTCCGGCGGGACTGGCTATCGTGGACGAGCCATTCACCGAGCAAAACGGACTGATCAACAGTACGATGAAAATCGTCCGCAACAAGGTGGAAGAGTATTTCCGCGACCGGATCGACTACCTCTATACTCCGGAGGGAAGGGAGTTGCGAAACGATAAAAACCTTGCGTCACTGCGGAAAATGGTAGAATAACCTGAAATTTTACCGCCCGAAGAGTTGATAAATAAAAAAATCGGAGTAACTTTGTTCTCCGAATGCGGGAGTAGCTCAGTGGTAGAGCATCAGCTTCCCAAGCTGAGGGTCGCGGGTTCGAGCCCCGTTTCCCGCTCACGAGGTCCTTTTCGAAGGACCTTTTTTGTTAGGCAAGATTACATAATATAGAAGTAAACGATTCTGGACATCAATGATATGCAGAATCGTTTCGTTTTAATACCGGAACAAAGAGCGAACAGCAGCGAAAGTACGATTATCAGGATCGCCCCCTGAAAGTTCCAAAAACAGTCAGCCTTATTTTCCTTTATCCATCTGCTTCTCCAGCAAAGAAATTACCCGGTTCATCTGCTCGTCCCGCTCCTTGAAACTGTCGGCCTGCTTTTTTATTACCTCCCAAGCATCCCTGGGAATCAACACTTCATCGGAGCCTGCCGGTCGCCCGACATAATACTCCTGGTCGTTTACCAAAAGCTCATTCCCGCCTTCCATTGCCGGATAGTGAACGACATTCAGCATCGGTCCTTCACCGTTCAACAGCCAATCTTTATTCAATTCGGGATAGCGGGCGAAAATTTTACCGAGTTTATCACGGCTCGGTTCATGTTTCAGTTTCGACAGATAGGCATTCGATAGTCCGCACTCGCGTTCGAAGCGCCCCGGCTTGATGCCGCTCATCCTACAAAATTCCATTATTCTGTCCTTGACCGTCATACCAAAAGTAGTTTATAATAAAAACCGTATTTATAAAAATAAATTATAGAAAATTCCTCGACATACAGATTTAATTCTTCGAATATTATCTATACTTATAGTATCAAACAGATCGAACGAATAGTGTTCGAAAAACCGAACGAAAAAAATTATAACAAATATAATATCATTCTTTCGATAATGCGACGACAAGTATATAAAAAGGTAATCGAAATCGCACCCGATCTGAAACGACAGATCGCTATGGAAATGGGGTGCACGGTAGATACCGTGTATAATGCGCTCAACTTGAGCAACCCGACCACGGGTGCACAACCGGACAGGATCCGCCGTCGGGCTATGGAATTGGGCGGCAAGGAGAACCGAAAAATCCGCTGGATCAATTATTGACGCCCCAACCTCTCGTGCGAACGAAAACAGCCGGAAAAAAGAGGTCGTATTACAAACCGCAACGAAGTCTTCCACCACATCGTGCTTCCGCACAATGCTTTGCGCGAATAACGCTCACCGACAAAAAACGGGGAGCAATCGGGAGAGGCGGAATAAGTAGAAATACAAAGAGGAAACGGGAGATTTTCCCGTTTCCTCTAATTTTCTATAAACGCCCCGCCGACGGAAACTTACCTCCAAATCCGAACGCATAGCCGGAAGGATGAATTAAAAAAACGAACATCCTTCCGAAATTTTTCCTATATTTGCATCATACATAAGACACAAGAGGGGTGCCTTCGTCGGGAAAGACCGGAAAGGCTGAGATCATACCCTATGAACCTGATGCGGTCAGTACCGCCGGAGGAACTTGTTCATAGACCGTAATTTTCTCGTCGAAGCATCTCCGCAATTACGGTAAATCATGGAAGTATTCATCAATCACTCACCCGTCGAAACCGACGCAGCAACGACGCTTGCCGAACTGCTGATGCAGGAGGGTATCGCTGCCGACGGAATCGCAGTTGCGATCGCCAACAAGGTCGTGCCCCGCAGCGAGTGGCCGACGACCCGCTTGCAGGCCGGAACGAAAATCACTGTCATACGCGCCGTGTGCGGAGGATGATGCGTATCATCGTCATCACCGACACGTCGTTCGCCGCATCGGAAGCGGAGTCGATTCGGATTCTGCTCTCGGAAGGAGTCGATCGGGTGCATCTGCGTAAACCGCAATCGGCCGAAGCAGACATGCGCCGCCTGATCGAAGCGCTGCCGCCGGAACTATATCCTCGTCTGACTTTGCAGGATCATTTGCATCTGGCCGGAGAGTACGGCATCGGAGGAGTACACCTGAACGCCCGCAACCCGGAGATCCCCGCCGGATTCGGGGGACTGATAAGCCGCTCGTGCCACTCGTTCGGCGAGATCGCATCGCACCCGACGGAAGACTACCTTTTTCTCAGCCCGATTTTCGACAGCATCTCCAAAACCGGCTACCGAGCAGGGTATGCACCGGACGAACTCCGAAAGGCATTCGCGCAGGGCATCATCAATCCGCGCGTCGCAGCGCTCGGCGGCATCCGGCCGGAACACCTGCCCGCGTTACAGGAGTATGGATTCGGGGGAGCGGCCTTTCTCGGGTACATCTGGCAGGGCGCTACACCCGAAGAACTGGTGCGGCGCATGCGGGAAATACGAAAATTCAACCGATAAACCGGCGGAAAACCATCCGGAAATCGGTCTGATAAATAACAATACTTTAATGTACCTCTTGGAAAGCACAGCGCACCAAATCCCCTCCGAGAAGGAGCAGGGGAAGGTCGGAATTACAGGCTCGGCCAAGAGCCGCGATAATCGATCGCCGGTTCGACGCGACAAACGTCAGACAACGGTACATTAAATAAATATACAACTACTAAAAATATGTTACAGTTCATTACCCACCATACCGACCGTTACGACGAGATCGCCGGCACCCGGGCCGTACTCGAAGGAGGCTGCCGCTGGGTGCAGCTCCGCATGAAAGACACTCCGGCGGAAGAGGTGCTGCGCATCGGACGTGAAATCGAAAAGCTGTGCCGGGAGTACGGTGCGAAATTCATCCTCGACGATCACGTGGAACTCGTCCGCGAACTGAATGCCGACGGCGTGCATCTGGGCAAGCTCGACATGCCCGTAGCGGAAGCCCGCCGCCTGCTGGGGCCGGAATACCTGATCGGAGCGACGGCCAACACCTTCGAAGACATCGAACGGGGGGCAGGGCAGGGCGCCGACTACATCGGCCTCGGACCGTTCCGTTTCACGCAGACCAAACGCAACCTGAGTCCCGTACTCGGACTCGAAGGCTACCGCACGATTATGGAGTGCTGCCGCAATGCCGGCATCGCGCTGCCCGTCGTCGCTATCGGGGGCATCACGGCAGCCGACGTGGAAAATATTCTCGCAACGGGAGTGACCGGAATAGCGCTCTCGGGCGCACTGCTGCAAGCGGAAAACACCCTCGAAGAAACTCAACGAATAATTAATATAATAAACCGAACTAAACAATGAGTGAATTAGTTATCGGCGGACGGACGTTCCGTTCGCGCCTGTTCGTAGGAACGGGAAAATTCAGCTCCAACGAACTGATGGCCCGCGCAATCGCCGCTTCGGAATCGGAGATGGTCACCGTAGCAATGAAGCGCATCGACATGAATAACCCGCAGGACGACATGCTCGTGCATGTACGCCGTCCGGAGATTCAACTGCTGCCCAATACGTCGGGTGTACGCGACGCTGAGGAAGCCGTGCTCGCGGCACAGCTCGCCCGCGAAGCCTTCGGCACGAACTTCATCAAGCTGGAGATCCATCCCGATCCCAAATACCTGCTGCCCGATCCGGTCGAAACGCTCAAGGCAACCGAACAGTTGGCTAAAATGGGCTTCGTGGTACTGCCGTACATTCAGGCCGATCCGGTGCTTTGCAAGCGACTCGAAGAGGCGGGCGCCGCGACCGTAATGCCGCTGGCGGCACCGATCGGCACCAACAAGGGACTGGTTACGCGCGACCTGCTGGCCATCATCATCGAACAGAGCAACGTCCCGGTCATCGTGGACGCAGGATTAGGCGCCCCGTCCCATGCGGCGGCGGCGATGGAGATGGGTGCCGACGCCGTACTCGTGAATACGGCCATCGCCGTCGCAGGCGATCCCGTGCGCATGGCCCGCGCCTTCGCCCAGGCCGTCGTTGCCGGGCGCGAAGCCTACGAAGCCGGACTCGGAGCACAGGCACAGTGCGCCGAAGCGTCGAGCCCTCTCACCGCATTTCTCGACTAATTCCGCCGCGCTATGTTTTCAGAAGAATTAGCCAAATACGACTGGGAGGAGACGACCCGGCAAATTCAGCACAAACGACCGGCAGACGTAGAGACGGCGCTCGGCAAGGAACACCTGACCCTCGACGACTTCATGGCGCTCATCTCACCTGCAGCGGCCGCCTACCTGGAACCGATGGCCCGGCTGAGCCGCCGATACACACAGGAGCGGTTCGGCAAGACTATTTCGATGTATATTCCGATGTATATCACCAACTCGTGCACGAACTCCTGCATCTACTGCGGATTCAACCATCATAACAAATTCGACCGCGTGATCCTCACGATGGAACAGATCGAAGACGAGTGCAAGGCGATCCGGGCACTCGGACCGTTCGAAAACCTGCTGCTCGTAACGGGAGAAAATCCCCGGGCAGCGGGCGTGGATTACATCGAACAGGCGCTCAAGGTCTGCCGTCCCTATTTCAACAACCTCACCATCGAGGTAATGCCGTTGGCGAGCGAGGATTACTACCGCCTGACCCAATCCGGACTCAACGGGGTGGTCTGCTTTCAGGAGACCTACAACCGCGCCAACTACAACATCTACCACCCGGCGGGGATGAAATCCAAATTCGAATGGCGCGTGAACGGCTTCGACCGCATGGGGCAGGCCGGGGTGCACAAGATCGGCATGGGCGTACTGATCGGCCTCGAAGAGTGGCGCACAGACGTGACGATGATGGCCCTGCATCTGCAATACCTGCGCAAGCACTACTGGAAAACGCGCTACAGCGTCAATTTCCCGCGCATGTGTCCGTCGGAAGGGCATTTTCAGCCGAATGTGGTGATGACCGACCGGGAGCTGGCCCAACTCACTTTCGCCTTCCGCATCTTCGATCACGACGTGGACATCTCCTTCTCGACCCGTGAAAAACCCTCGTTCCGCAACCACATCGCCACGCTCGGAGCGACATCGATGAGCGCCGGATCGAAAACCGATCCGGGCGGCTACCATACCTATCCCCAGTCCCTCGAACAGTTCTCCGTCAGCGACGAACGCACACCGGCCCAGGTCGAAGCCGACATCCGCCGCGAAGGGTACGAAGTCGTCTGGAAAGACTGGGACAAAATCTTCGACTGACGATGGAGGAACGTTACGCACGGCAGACGATGCTGCCGGAAATAGGGGAGCAGGGGCAGCGCAGGTTGTCAGAGGCTTCGGTGCTGATCGTCGGCATCGGCGGGCTCGGCTCGGCCGCAGCCCTCTACCTGACGGGAGCTGGCGTGGGACGCATCGGACTGGCCGATGCGGATACGGTGAGCAAGAGCAACCTCCAACGGCAGGTACTCTACACCGAACGACAGATCGGAATGCCCAAGAGCGCTGCGGCCCGGGAGCGGCTCGCGGCGCTCTCGTCCCACACCGCGTTCGAATGCCGGCCGGAAGGAATTACCCCGGAAAACGCACGGCCTATTCTGGACGGTTACGACCTGATACTCGACTGCTGCGACAACTTTCCGACCCGTTACCTGCTCGACGACCTATGTGCCGCCTGCCGAAAACCCTGGGTGCACGGCTCGATCGGGGAGTTTTACGGTCAGGTGACCGTTTTCAACGGCCGGAAAGGCCGTCGTTACCGCGATCTCTATCCCGACCGGAAGGCACTTTGCGCCCGTCCCCGGATCACGCAGGGCGTACTCGGCACAGTGCCGGGCGTCATCGGAACGCTGCAAGCTTCCGAGGCGATCAAATACCTCTGCGGCTTCGGCGAGCCGCTCGACGGGCGACTGTTCACAATCGACCTGCGTACCCTGCAAACCCAAATCATAGATTATTAACCTGCAAAAAACACAAAAAGAACCTATGGGAAAAGGATTTGACGAATATGCTCCGGCTTACGACGCCTGGTTCCTCGAAAACCGCAACGTACTCTACTCGGAAATCAATCTGGTGGCCCACGTGCTGAAAAATCCGGGGCGGACGCTCTCGGTCGGTTGCGGCAGCGGACTCTTCGAAACGATTCTGGCCAAAGAGTACGGTATCACGATCACCGACGGCATCGAACCGTCGGAAGGAATGGCCGAAATCGCCCGCAAGCGGGGGATGAAGGTGACGATCTCGACCGCCGAAGAAGCCGATTTCGGCTGCGGCGACTACGATACGATTCTCTTCAACGGTACCCCCAGCTACATCACCGATCTGGAAAGCGTCGTCCGCAAAGCCTACGACGCCCTGCCCGAAGGCGGCCGGATCATCCTGATCGACGTTCCGAAAGAGAGCACCTACGGTGTGCTGTACAACCTGGCCAAAGCCCTCGGCACGTGGGATCATCCGCTGCTCGCAGGGACCTATCCCGAGAATCCCTATCCGATCGAATTCGTCCGGGTCGCCAACTGGCGCACGACGGCCGAGAAGATCGAGCTGCTCGAAAAAGCCGGATTCCGGGATCTCCGCTTCGCCCAGACCCTCACCACGCACCCGCTCTACTCGAACCGGCAGGAAGAGCAGCCGTCGGAAGGGTACGAAAAGGGAGATTACGTAGCCGTTACCGCCTGCAAATAAACCGACATTATGAAAAAATGGAGCGAAGAGGCCTGGGATGTTGCTCGGCCTACCTACCTGAAAATCATCGAACATCCGTTCGTCGAAGAGCTTGCCCGGGGTACGTTGGCCGCCGACAAGTTCCTGTTCTACCTGCGGCAGGATTCGCTGTATCTGGCGCATTACTCCAGGGTATTGACCCACATCGCTTCCCGTCTTACCGAGAAGGAGCACATCGCGGCTTTCATCCGCTTCGCTTCGGACGGCATAGAGGTCGAGGAGGCGCTGCACGGCTCCTTTCTGAAAGGCGACGTACCGGCTCCCGAAGAGATCAGCCCGACATGCCTGCTCTACACCTCGGTACTGCAAGCCCAGGCCACAGCCCCGGTCGAAGTGGAAGCCGCTGCCGTGCTTCCCTGCTTCTGGGTCTATCAGCAGGTCGGGCGGCAGATCATCGCCCGGCAGCAGGGAAGTGGGAATCCCTATGCACAGTGGATCGAGACCTACGCCGATCCCTCCTTCACCGAAGCGACTTCGCAGGCTATCGGAATCTGCGACGCACTGGCCGAAAAAACCGGGCCGGAAACCCGGCGCCGGATGACCGACATCTTCCTGCGCTGTACCAAGATGGAGTGGCTGTTCTGGGACAGCGCCTGGTATCTGGAAAGTTGGAAAATATAAAAAGCGTTCATTCAAGTAAATGTGCCAATAATCTGATTAACAAAATCAATTATGAAAAAACACTATAAGCGGGTCCTGACGATCGCCGGAAGCGATCCGAGCGGCGGAGCAGGCATTCAGGCCGACCTGAAAACCTTCTCGGCCTGCGGTTGTTACGGGATGTCGGCCATCGTAGCCGTCGTGGATGAAAATACGGTAGGCGTCACGGGCGTACACCCGGTGCCTGTGGATTTCGTCACCGGCCAAATCCGGTCGGTGCTGGATGACATCGGCGCCGACGCCGTTAAGATCGGTATGCTGCACTCATCGGAACTTATCCGGGCCGTGCGGGAAACTTTGGCCGCTTACGACATCCGCAACATCGTCCTCGATCCGGTGATGGTCGCCACCTCCGGCGATCGGCTCCTGCAGGAAGAAGCGATCGCCACGCTCCAAGAAGAGCTGGTACCGTTTGTGCGGGTCATCACTCCGAATATCCCCGAAGCGGAGATTCTGCTCGGACGCAAGATCGCCGGACAGGAGGAGCTGCCGCAGGTAGCACGCGAACTCTCCTTCGGACGCAAAGTTTCCGTGTTGCTCAAAGCCGGACACCTGCACGATACCGAGCTTATCGACGTATTCTACAACGCCGAAACCGACAAAGCGACCCCTCTGCGCTCCATGCGGCTCGACACGCCTAACACGCACGGTACGGGCTGCACGCTCTCCTCGGCCGTAGCAGCTTTTCTCGCCCATGGATTGCCTCTGGACGAAGCGGTCGTCTGCGCCAAGGAGTACATCAATGCCGCAATCATCGCCGGAGCCGAATACGAAATCGGCAAGGGTCACGGCCCTGTGCACCATTTCTTCAACTTCTGGGAATAAGAGCGGGGCAGTACACCGAAACGGCGGAAATATTGTGCGAAGTGGGGATATTTTATGAAAATATCCCTATTTTTGCTTATTCAAACAATGTACAAAACACGAAGAGATATGTCAATGGTTTTCAAATTCCGAATGTTGAGCGATGAAAACGACCATTTCGTCCGCGACTACGAGGTGCCGTACGATATGACGCTGCTCGGGTTTCATGAGTTCATCACGCGTTCGCTTGGCTATGAAGAGGGGATGTCTTCGTTCTTCACGGCCGACAAGCAGTGGAACCGGTTGCGCGAATTCACGCTGATGGACATGGGAGATAATTCAGAGGACGCTCCTCTGCCGATGGCGGACATAACGCTCGGTCAGTTGATTCACAACAATCGCGACCGGCTGATCTACCAGTTCGACCTCATGGGCGACCGGGCGTACTACCTCGAACTGACCGAAGCCAAAAAGCCGGAGCAAGGGATGGAATATCCGCGCGTAGCTTTCGAGCACGCCCCGGCTCCCGATCAGTTCGATCCCGACGCCAATGAGTCGGAAGGCTCTATTTTCGAGGAGATGATGGGCGACTTCAGTTCGTTCGAAGGCGACGACAATTACAGCGACGATGACTGACAAGCGGCTCGTCGTTTTGGTCGGCGCAACGGGGTCGGGTAAAACGGATCTGAGCATTCGCCTGGCAAAGCATTACCGGGCGCCGATCCTTTCGACCGATTCCCGGCAAGTGTATAGGGGAATGCCGATCGGTACAGCACAGCCCACGAATGAACAATTAAAAGCCATTGAACACCATTTTATTGCCACACTCGACATACAGCAGGACTTCAACTGTGGGCAATACGAAGTGCAGGCGCTCGAACTGCTTCGGCAACTGTTCGTACGGCACGATACGGTAATCGCGGTCGGAGGATCGGGATTGTATGTGAAGGCTCTTTGCGAGGGGATGGACGACCTGCCGGAAGCCGACCCGGAATTGCGGAGAACACTCCGACAGCGACTTGCGAATGAAGGCCTCGAATCGCTGGGCGAAGAGTTGAAGCGGCTCGATCCGGTTTATTATGCGCAGGTCGATCGGAGCAATCCTGCACGTGTCGTGCGGGCATTGGAGGTATGTCTGCAAACCGGACGTCCCTATTCGGAACAGCGGACAAAGCCCCGACGCGAACGGAACTTCCGAATCCTTAAAATCGGAACCGACGTTCCCCGTGCCGAACTCTACGGGCGAATCGATCGCCGCGTGGACGAAATGCTGGCAGAAGGACTGGAGGTCGAAGCCCGTCGGCTCTATCCCTACAAACACCTGAACGCCCTGCAAACGGTAGGGTATAAGGAGTTGTTCGCCTACTTCGACGGACGATGCAGCCGCGACGAGGCAGTGGAGCTTATCAAACGAAACACGCGCCGCTACGCCAAACGGCAGCTCACCTGGTTCCGCCGCGACCCGGAAATCTTCTGGACCCCACCCGGCGACACTGATAAAATCATAGCATATATCGACGGGACGTTGTAAATCAGTAAATTTTTGTTACTTTTGTCCCGTCTTTTTCCGAAGACGGCTGCTCGGATGGTGGAATAGGTAGACACGCCGGACTTAAAATCCTGTGGCCAGCAATGGCCGTGCGGGTTCGATTCCCGCTCCGAGTACGGACCGACCGCTAATCGCAAGATTAGCGGTCGGTTTTATTTTCACAGACCACAATCTGACGTCATACAGAGAGCGATACGTTTTCGACCGGGTTTCAACTTTCAAACGATTGCCGACCGTACGATAAATTTTCGGACAACAACAACCTTGTTTTAACTTTTAATAAGGAAAAGCGATATACTACCAACCTATATCTACCGGGAAATAGATTTTAGCCCTTGCCATATTTATTTAGAAGCAAGAAATTTGCAATTAAAAATATTTAGCTATCTTTGCCACACAATCCGACAACCGATCATCCGATCGGTTTCATCACCCACTTAATATATCCAACATTTTATTCGGACAAATATGCAAGACCTTAAAGCACTTGAAGGCAAGAGTCTGGCTGAATTGCGTGAAATAGGTAAGGCACTGGGAATCCCTCACCTTATGATGAAAAAAAAAAAAAGGACCTTATCGAAAAAATTCTGAATTTCACGCAGGACGGAGGCGTTGCGGATACCGAAACGCAACAAAGCCCCGCCGAAGCTCCCAAGAAAACCCGTCGGCCGCGTATTGCCAAGACGGAATCCGCTCAGGCCTCCGTCGAAATACGGGAGCAACCCGCCGCACAGACCACGACGACACCGACTCCCGCAGCGACAAAAGAGAGCGGTAAACGACGCGGCAGGCCCCCCCGTAAGGTGCAGGCCGCCCTTTCGGTGGCAGCCACCGATATACCCCAAACAGAGCTAATAAAAATCCCCCGGGAAGAAGAACCCGTCCGGGAAATACACGAAGAACAACCGCCGCTTCCCGCAACACGTCCGGCAGAGGAGGTCATTACCAAAGACGATTTTGCGGGAGAAATCGCCGGTGAAGGTGTTCTGGAGGTAATGCCGGACGGCTACGGGTTCCTGCGCTCGGCAGACTACAACTACTTGAACTCCCCGGACGACATCTACGTTTCTCCTTCACAGATCAAGCTCTTCGGACTGAAGGCGGGCGACACGGTGACCGGCACGATCCGCCCGCCCAAAGAGGGCGAGAAGTATTTCCCGCTGGTGCGCGTGACGGACATCAACGGACTGGAACCGGAGTACATCCGCGACCGCGTACAGTTCGAATTCATGACCCCGCTTTTCCCGAGCGAAAAATTCTGTCTCACGGGCAACGGCCACAACAACCTCTCGTGCCGCATCGTGGATCTCTTCTCGCCGATCGGCAAGGGGCAGCGTGCGCTGATCGTCGCCCAGCCCAAGACCGGTAAAACGGTGCTCATGCAGTCGATCGCCAACGCCATCGCCGACAATCATCCGGAAGTCTATATGATCGTACTGCTGATCGACGAGCGTCCGGAGGAGGTAACCGAAATGGCACGCAACGTAAAGGCCGAAGTCGTGGCTTCGACCTTCGACGAACAGGCTTCGCGTCACGTCAAGGTAGCCGAAATGGTGCTCGAAAAAGCCAAGCGCATGGTCGAATGCGGACACGACGTGGTGATATTCCTCGATTCGATCACTCGCCTGGCACGCGCCTACAACTCGGTGCAGCCCGCTTCGGGCAAGGTGCTCTCGGGCGGTGTGGATGCCAACGCGCTGCACAAACCGAAGCGTTTCTTCGGCGCGGCCCGCAACACGGAAGAGAAAGGCTCGCTGACAATCATCGCCACAGCCCTGATCGACACCGGTTCGAAGATGGACGAGGTGATCTTCGAAGAGTTCAAAGGCACGGGTAACATGGAGCTTCAGCTCGACCGCAAGCTGGCCAACAAGCGCATATATCCGGCCGTCGATGTAATCGCGTCGGGTACCCGCCGCGAAGACCTGCTGCTGTCGCGCGAAGTGATGAACCGCACGTGGATTCTGCGCAAGTATCTCTCGGACATGACCCCGGTGGAAGCGATGGAGTTCCTGCAAAAACAGATGAACCTCACGGACAACAACGAGGAGTTTCTCGCCACGATGAACCATTAAATCCTATAAAACTATGCTTCGGACGCTATTCATCTCGCTCTTATGCCTGCTGGGAACGACCAGGGCACAGGCTTGGGGACCAAAAGGGCACGACGTGGTCGCCTACATCGCCGAATGCAACCTCACGCCCGAGGCCGCAGAGAAAATCGACAAGATCCTCGGCGGAGCCTCGATGGTATATTGGGCCAACTGGCTCGACTCGGCAAGCCACACGCCGGAGTATGCCTACACCGCGACCTGGCATTATGCCAATGTCGATGAAGGTTTCACTTACGAGACCATGACGAAGAATCCGGACGGGGACATCGTCGAGGCCATCGACCGGATCGTGGCGGAACTCAAGGGCGGTCAGCTCGACCCGGCCCAGGAGCAACTCTACCTGAAAATGCTGGTACATCTGGTCGGCGACCTGCACCAGCCGATGCACACGGGACATTTGAGCGATCGGGGCGGCAACTCCGTTCCCGTACGGTTCTTCGGCCGGGAGAGCAATCTCCATGCAGTTTGGGACAGCTCCCTGCCCGAAGCGGCCCACAAGTGGAGCTATACGGAGTGGCAGAACCAACTCGACCGCCTGACAGAAGAAGAGGTTGCCCGGATTCAATCCGGCACACCGCTCGACTGGTTCGAGGAGAGCAATGCGATCTGTCGGGAGATATACGTTGCAACACCCGAAGGCAGCGATCTTTCCTACGACTACATCGCTAAGTATGCCCCGGTAATCGAGCGGCAGTTGCTGCGTGGAGGACACCGCCTGGCAGGTCTGCTGAACGAGATATACGGATAGCGCTCTTTTCCGTAAAAGGAAATCGCAAAAAAGCCGTCGCTATTCGAGCGACGGCTTTTTGGTTGAGCGAAATTTACTCTTCATAAAAAATTTCCAATATACTTGTTAATTCATTTTCTTGAAATTTATCGATCCGGGAAATATACTCGCCATCCATTTCGTAACGGTAAGTCGTAACCCCGTCTTCTCCATAGTCTATCTTGACCGGCAGGGTTTTGAATCGGTTTCCACCTGCGCCGAACAGATAAATCCGATCGAGATCAGTCTCGTCTATGAAATCGCTCATACCGAACAGGTCTATATTCAGATTGTTGAGCTGTACCGGGTCATTTTCGTAGATGGCATTCCCACCATACCACTCTTGAGAGCTTTCTTTTTCTTGCACTCGAACAAGACTGCCGTCGATAACGGTATAGACCGACTCGGCACTATATTCGCCACCGGGATTTTCAACCCATGTACTTTCAGCGATATATCCATTTTCATCGTAAGAGAATGTGTAGTCGGAAAGATAGACGCCTCCGCCGGGTATGCTGGTAATGGCGGTAGTTCGCCCGTCTGCTAATGCATATATTGACTGCGCTCCTTCCGGTTCTGTTACGACGATCCGATCCGGCGCATATTCTATGGTCGTTACTTCATCCTCGAAAGATTCGTCAGGAGCTCCTTCGAAATTATATTGCTGGTCCGTTTCCGTAATGGTTACGATACGTCCTTCGGCATCGTAAGTATAGCGTAATACAAAGGTCATATCCTCCTCCCACGTAACGCGAACATGCGAAATTCGGGTCGGCAGAATCGCCGGTTCCTCTTCGTCCCCGCCGGGAGTATTCGGCACTTCGGGAAAGTGAAGAACACCCAGTATCCATTCGCCGCCGTCTTGCTTCAACAAGATGTTCTGCTCGCCCGACACATCAGGGGCCGTGAAGGTCACGGTCGTAGCCGTTACGTCGGTTACTTCCGCCTGTACATCGGCGGCACGGGTTATGGCCCGTAGCCAGATTTCACTGTTTGCGGTAAATCCCTGTCCCTGAATCGTTACAGACGAGCCGGGTGATACAGGATTTTCCTCGCTCGATGCGGGTACGCTCACTTCAGTTACGGGGCACGGGAGATTATCACCGCCCTCTTCCTTGTCACAACCGCAGAACAACACCGCAGCCATGACGAAAAACAAAAACTTTCTCATAATACAATATTGATTCTTCCCGATACCCCGAAGAAGACAAACACTAAAGAAGTGTGGGTATCGTGACTTTGTTTTTAGTTGATAGGTTCTGGTAAACCGTGAGCATAAAAACAAGCAACAATCCCACACTGTACACGAATGCACAGAGCAAGGGCTTCGGCTTGTTCTCTGCTCGAAAAATTTACCAGATTCATCAACGAGAACAAACTCAAACACTTCTCATGTTCAAGCAAATATATGTCTGTCCGCCGAAACGGACGGGACAAAGATACCGATTTTTCCTGAAAAAGAAGTGTTCACCGCCTGAATTTAGGGATTGTTGCCGCAGACAAATTTACAGATTATTTGTGTCTTAAAAATACAGACAACTACTTCGTCAGTTCCTCGGCAAATGAATGATACGAAAAAACCGTACCTGCGGCAACTCGGTACGCAAGATGTTTTTATCTTTTAATCGGTTCCGCAAAAACCGCACTTTCTGAAAAAAGGGAAACGCTCCCCGTCACGGCAGGTCACAGGTCGTACAGAAACTCCATCACATCGACCGCATCCGGATAGTCCGAAAGTGTAGGCTGCTGTGATCGGCCGAAAGGAACCCGACGGCTGTGGTCGATACAGTCGGAAACCACGCACTGCAACTCCGCATCGTGTTCCCGAAGCCAAGCTGCGACCTGGGAGAGATCGTCGTATTCGACCACGGACACCTCACTCAAAGCCTGCGGAAATTCCGACTGGCGGATCAACAGCGCGAATCCCAAATCAAAAAACGGATCGCCACACATTTCACGCAGGGCCTTGCGCTGACGATAATTATTCAAGTATTTGGGGTTCATTCGTCGAGAAGCAAAACGAAGAGAAATACCTCGAGGTACGAAAATCAGAGAAACGTTCCGACATCCCAGGCCCGAATAGGAGAAGATATCGTCGGACAAAGCCTCCAGTTGCCCGGACGTTTCCCGCCCGTTCAAGACCGCGACCGAATGGCGATTACCGCGCAAAAGAGTTTTGACCCCGGCATACAGGCTGCGAAAATACCGGTTGGCATTATCGCTGCCGGTGGCGATCACGGCATCGAAAGGTGTGGTCCCGTCATACACTGCCACCGGGATATCCGGCTCAATCTTTTTCAGTTGGTCGATGACGAAACTCATCAACACCGCATCTTTGCTCGACATTTTCACCAGGCAGCGATGTCCGGCCGTAACGACACACAACAAATCGAAAAAGCCGACCAGCGGAATATTGCCGGCCATGACGACCAGAACGGTGCGGGACGGCAGGGTAGCGGGGCGCTCGTAGCACGCCAGCCAATGCTCGATCTTATCGCGCGATAGGAACTCCTCGCGGATCGACCGCACGGCATCGACAATCTCTTCCGGCTCGAACCAATCGTTCTTCTGGCAGGCCCGGACGATCACCTCGCGGCTCGCAGCATCCTGTCCGAACGAAGAGAGGCGTGCATCCAATTCCACCCATATATCTACGGGAGTTTTCATCGATACAAAGATAGTATAAGTCGCGAGCAAAAACAAGTTTGCCTGAATCATACTGCAGCCTTGACAAAGAGAGGCAGAAATTTGGTTTATCGAATTTTTTCGTTACCTTTGCTCCCGCATTTGCGGAAATAGCTCAGTTGGTAGAGCACAACCTTGCCAAGGTTGGGGTCGCGAGTTCGAGTCTCGTTTTCCGCTCCGAAAACGGACGACTAAATCCTTACAGCAAGCTAATCAGCGAGTTGTAAGGATTTTTCGTTTGTAGCGGTTAACGAGTTGCTAACTGATCTTTTGCGCCGTATTGCACGGTATCTCACTTTGAAAAAGAACTTATGTCACAAATATAGTGATTTTTTCTGTAAATATTTCATCACGACACATTTTGTCGTGTAACTCATATATCTTTGCCAAAAAGACCAATACGTATGGCAAAGATCAATCAAATACGTCGTTTGGCAATCATCGTTTCAAAACTTAACAGCAAACATTACGTTCCGGCTGAAGAGTTAGTTGATTATGTCTCCTATACAATCAGGGCACGTTATTCGGATACGGCTGGCTGTACACTGCGGACCTTACAACGTGATTTCAGAACGATTGAAGAGTTATTCGGGGTTACTATCCGTCATGACAAGCTCTGTGGATACTATATTGACGAGAGGTATGGAAGCGCAGAAGATTACGAAGCATTGCTGCTGAATTTTGAACTGCTCAATGCAATCGATTCAGACAGCACTATTCAAAAATATCTACTCCCGGAACATCATCGGGCGATTATTCTGCCGAATATCGCTGAATTACTCGATGCCATCAGAAACCGGCATCCGGTAGAATTCGATTATATATTAGTCCGCCATGGCGGTAAGGTGGTTCGCAAATGTTTACATCCCTATTTTCTGAAAGAATCCCAACAACGCTGGTATCTGATCGGATATGATACCGATGATAAACTCAAAGCGTTCGGACTCGACCGGCTTTCCAGTTTGCGAATTTTGTCCCGGGAGCGATTTATGCGTAACGATACGATTGATATTCCGGCATTGTTCCGTGAGAGCTACGGCATTTGGAATAACCCAGAAGATCCTGTTGAAGAGATTGTACTTAAATATGATGTTTTGGACGGAGCTTTTGTTAAGACTATGCCAATACATCCGACGCAGGAGTTGCTCGACGATTCATCCGACGGGATTACCATACGTTTACAACTGCGTATTACCAACGATTTCGTCATGGCTTTGTTAGCTCGCAGCCGTTCTGTCGAAGTCATAAGACCGGTTTCACTTCGGCAGCGAATTTACGAAATTTATTGCCAGGCGCTTGAACGCAATAAACCTACATGCAATGAATGACAGGAACAGCTTTTGGAACGAATCGACAGGAGAACGGCTGATCGGATGCTTAGGGGGCTCAATAGGTATACTATCGCTGCTATGTGTAGTAAGTGTGATCGTGCATCATTGCAATCGTCCTGTCCCCACAACAACCGCCGCCCCCTGGCTCAACGACGATCTATCACGTCCTGTAACCGACATAAAGGAACTCGACTATAACCGTCGCCTGATTATTTATCGAGATGAGGAACCCCGACGGCAATTACAGAAATTCGAATACCCTAAGGACGAGCGAATATATGGTGAGTCTCAAAACCTATACGAAGACTACTACGAAGAGATATATGAATATTTTCACGATTAAAAACAGTTGATCTATGAAACCTTATGAATTTGAACAATTGGTCTGCGATCATTATAGGCAAAAAAGGCTATCGCGTACAGACAACTTCTGCTTCGAATGATTATGGCATCGATGTATTTGCAGAGAAAAAAGGAGAGAAGATTGCCGTACAAGTCAAGATGTACGGCGGATCAACGCGCAAGGTCAACCGGCAAACAATGATGGAACTTTATGGTGCAGCGGCTTATTTCGATTGCACGAAAGCCGTACTGGCAACAGACGGAGAAGTGCTTACCGATGCTAAAGAAGTAGCGCATAAACTCGGAATCGATATTCTATTTATCCAGCCAGACCGGAAAATCTCCATGCCGAGCGCATCGTCGGCTGAGTGGAGTTTAGCCGACATCATATGGGAGAAATACATCATGCCTCTTGCCGGAAAAACATTGACGCGCGATAACGGTAAAACAAATCGCATTGTAAATGTAGATTGGAGCGGTATAGAACGTATCACATCCAACGGAAAGCACCAAAAGATCGGAATTGAGATTTTTCGTTTCACAATGGACAGGCTCTTTACGACAGGACGGATTACGCGCGATGAGATTAATCAGAATTATGCAAAACGCGCGTCATCGGGTATTGTATTGATTCTTTCACAGGCCCCTTGTTTCCGGCTCGTAAAACAGCCTGCGGCATTGGAATTAGCAGAAGAATATCCGCTTTACAGCATGGTGTTGAACCACCTGTCGCAAGTTAAGTAAATATAACCGTTCAATTCAGCACGAATCATTGATATACAATACCCCTTTGTGAGTTTTGCTATTGTCGAAAACATTTTCTAATTTTGTGGAACTGTCCCGAATGGGTGGCAATATATTAGTTTAGTGAAAGTGTTTCGCTGAATCCTCGATAGGAAATCTGTCAAATTTAATATACAACTATTTAACCATTTGTAAATGAGTAGTTTATGAATTTTGTTTCTGAAACAAGAAACAAATCAGGAACAAAAATGGTTTTTTAGGTAAATCCTCGTTTTTTTGTTTGCATTACTTTTCATTCCTTTCACTTGCTTGCAATCAAAGCACCAATCCAAGCTATTACTATGCTTTCTCATCCTGATTCAAATATATGTTTTTCATATATCCAGGAATTCGCAGCGAAAAGAGAAAAGTATTGTTTTCAATGATCGGTATCAATATGTGCAAAGTTAAAAATAATCATCCAAGCAATCAAATATTTGTCTATTTTTAGTTTACTTTAGTTTAGCATATATATAGGCTAATGGACTAAACTAAACTGTTTTTGCTCACTCTGCCACTCCCTTTTTAGACCGCAGAAAGTGGACTCCCCTTTGACTCCATCCTTTCTTTTTCGCTGCAATATATTCCTTTATAAGTTTACGAGTAAATATTTGTCCCTATAAGCATTCGACTTCGGGCTATTTGATGAATTGTGCCGCAAAAGGTATTTGTCATGTCTTTCTTGTATGCAAGGTATCCCTTGAGGTTCACAACAAAATCTCCACCTTTGCTTTGCAGCGGTAGTATTTGGTCGTGAAACCTTGCATAAAGAGCCATGACACCTTATGAAGCGACATAATTAATCAAGCCTGAAGTAGTAAATGCTACATGAGGGAAAAAAAAGAAAACTTAAAATAGAATTATATGGCAAATTATGCGACAAACATTTTCTACGCAAGTACGGAAAACCAAAATGACCTCAATAAGATAGAGGCTTTCTTGGATGACAATTTCAGTTGTTATGCAAACAAGTATGGTAATTCTGTTGATGCAGAATTTCCTTCCCGGTGGGAATATCCAGAAAAAAGAAATGGACCAATTGGTTGCCTCACTGGAAGCAAAAGATAAAGTCTATATTAAAATTCTAACTTATGAATTTGAAAATGAATATGTGAGTTTTAGAATCTTCTCTCAAGGCAAGTGGGAAATAAAAATATAATAGTGATGAGCAACAGAACATTTGATAACGAAAGCGATATTATAGGTTTATCCTGTACTTTATCCACGGCTTATAAAGGCTACACGGAAGGTGTAATTGTGGACGACTATGGCACTACCATAGTTGTCCGCCTTGAAAGCGGCAAAGAGATTTCAGTATTCCGAGATGAAATTATTATTCATGATTAAGCAATATGGCACAGATAGCAACAAAATTCGTTCAATGGGATGTTCCGGAGCTGGCAACATTACAAGGCAGCCGAGTGTATAAGTTGCGGGAACATCTGAATAATGGCGGCAAACTCAATAGAGAAGACAAGAATTGGATTACTCGCAACGTGAGCGAAAGCACCTATTTCAAACGGGGGATTGCCTTGAGCGGTTATCATTTTGATTTTTCCGATGTTCTCAAGCGGTATTTCGTCAAACAATACGGGCATATCCAAGAATATTATGCCATAGACAAAACCGCATTACGCTCAATACTGTATGGCAGGATTGAGGATATAGTTGAAGTAGTACGTTAGAATACATGGCTTATGGGGAAAATTTGAATTTTATCAAGACTGTAAAGTCAAAAGTTGGGAAAGAGACTATTTCACTGTGGAAGCCAACAGTTTATGAGGAAGCAGAGGCAATCGTCCGGTCCTGGCGTTGCAAAGATGTTTCGAATATCATTGACAGCCGTCTTTCTCATGGAAGAAGTGAGGCTTTGCGTGATACTTCCGAGCTTTTTGTTTCCCGAAGAAAACGATGGTTACTCGACTATTGAGATTTTCAACCAGGAAGAAGAATCTATCATGACTAATGCACTAAACGAAGACAATTATGAACGTAACGATTGAACACCCTTTTTGCCCTTACTGCAGCGAAGTGACAAATCTATATTTCAGAATTATTAACACGCTTCTTTTTTCAAAAGACGAAAACGAACTTCGCACAAGCATGGAGAGTCTAAAGAAAGAGACCCGGCTTGACGAGTATTTCACGTTCGGCTATGGGGCACACCATCTTTGGATATGCAAACGAAAACCGAGCGACAAAAACAAAATCTTTCCACACCGCATCATGATGATCCAATTCTGACATGGAGCCTCTGTACTATACGGACTGGAGTTGAATATTCAGTTCCAGCCCGTAACTTCATTTACCGCAATAACCTTTTATATCCAAAACTTCATTGAGACGCAGATGGCCATTGGCCGGACAATGATTTTTGCCGGATTATCCATTTATATTCTCTTTTGGCTGCGCCATATCCCTTTATAAAATAGAAGCTGAAACTCGCATAACGCGCCCGTTCCGCTTTGTCTCCCAATCGGGCTTCAGCCCTTTTTTCATTTTGCCTTCTTTTCCCTCATTTCTCTTGCCGGATAAAGGCTGCAACACCGATACGCCAGCACCCCTTTGCCAATTCTTCGTCTTACGGCCTTTCCCACGCCGCAGCTTATACGCTTACTGCCAGTACGGCATATCATCCTTGCCGCTTCAAATCATGAGACATGGTGCTGTTTCTCGCCAGAAGCTCTTCTTCCTATGCCAGCCGAGAGTTGAAACCAATTCGTGCCCATTGACAGCACCGTCCGTCTTTATTATTCCTTTAACCAGTTGCCAATTGTTTTTTCCTCTTCTTTTTCGTGACTGCTTTCTATTGAAGTCGCCATATCGTTTTTCGTTGCAAAGTTAGTATGCAGCCGGGCGCGACCCATGGTCTTGACCAATGGCGTAACAGTACAAATCTTCCTTTATCAAGCCTCCGGTTTGGGAGAACCCCAAAATAAAGAGTATTTATACGTTATCCTTGGTGCATCCCTTTACTGCACCTACTTTTTATGCACCGTAAAACTGATTTATTAACTTCAAAAAGCAATCGAAATGAAAAAGTACGAGAACAATTTCGCAGTAACCGGTTATGTCGCAAAAGACGCCGAGGTTTATCAATTCACTAACACAAGTGTTGCACGTTTCCCTCTGGCTGTTGCCCGCCAGGAGAAGATCGGCGAAGAAACCAAGCGCATATCCGCTTTCATGAACATTGAAGCGTGGCGCAAGAATGAAAATTCCGGGTCGTTTGACCAGCTTACCAAAGGTACGCTGCTGACCGTAGAAGGCTACTTCAAGCCTGAAGAATGGACTGACAAAGATGGAGTGCAGCACAACCGCATCGTGACGGTTGCAGTCAAATTCTATCCGGCTGTCGAGAAGGAGGAAGAAGTTCCTTCGAAACCGGCAAAAGAAGCGAAAAAGGGCAAGAAGTAATCCCTGTTTTCCTGACAAAGCGGCTTTCGGGCCGCTTTTGTTTTGCTCGAAGCCTTCCGTAATATAGCCTTTTGTATTTCACGTTTTCCCCTTTTATTGCAATGCCTGAAATTCCCTACACGCCTATTTCGAAAGCCCGGTTATTTCTTCTGCAAAAGTTTGATTGCCGGTTGTTTTGTCCTGTCAAGGAACGCTTATGCTTGCTGCTGAAAAATCTTCCTTTCCGACATGTCGGAAAGAGTATTTTCGCATCCTCCTTGCCTGACAGACCGCCAATCTTGTGGGCAGAAAAATAATCAACCTTCCGATACAGGATGTATCAGAGGGAAATAAAACAACTAAAAATTTTAATGATATGACATTCAGAGCATTTATGGCAGAGAACGGTATAACGTACAGACTACTTTTTGGGAAGATTTTTCAGCGGCCGACATTTTCGGGTTATCGGCTATTCAGGACACTTTCAACCGTGCCTTTGAAGAGTGGAAAGGCAACTGCAAGTACCTTACGGAATTGGTGTTGGTATTGAATCACAAGATATGGCAGCACTATAAAACGAAACCGAATGTGGCGGCGTTGTATGATGCACTCTGGAGACAGGCAGACCAGTATGCGGTTGAGAATCTGAAGGACGAAGAGTTAAGCTATTATTATGACGTAACGGACTGATTGTATAACAAGTTAATGTAAATTGAGTATGAACACGAATAACAAGCCAAGCACAGCAGGAAGGACAACGGCTGATGATATATTGCAACGAGACGCACGGTTCAGATATATGCTGTTAGCCAGGATGCAGTCAGATTGTGAGTATTATTTGGATTACGGAGGCAGAGACCCCAAACGCCTGTGGGCAGGTGATGAAGAACGGCAAATCGATTTAATGATAAAGTTGCACGACAGCTTCAAGGAAGGAGAAAAGCCGCAGTGGCTGACAATGGACAAGATTTTGGAATACAAAAAGGAAATGAATAAATGACACCAAGCCCCCTAAAAGTCAAGCAAAACCTTTGGGGGGCTTATATTGATATAACGAGGATGCTATTCATGACGCAGTTTTCCTCTTTAGTTTTCCTTTTTACTGTTCCCTTTGCGTGAACAGTTGGCAGCAATGATTATTTATCATGACGGAAGCAGCTTTTGCTGAATCCGCCAAATATGCCCTTCACGATTTTGCAAAAGACATAAAGTACCAATACTACGACTATAATTTCTCCCATATCCTTTTTATATTTAGCGTTACAAATTTCCAATAAGGGTCAGAGGCTTCCCTAAATATACTTAAACTGACAGGCAAATCCGTCACTAATATGGCATCGGTTGCCTTGACTTCCTATTTCCTATTTCCAGGTACGCGGCCAGGTTTCCTGCTGAGTGCCACATTGTACTTGCCTAAAATTTGGTACACAGTACTTTTGCTCTTGACATTGCAATGCGCCATGATTTCATTGACTGAATACCCGTTGTTGTACATGTCCACAGCTATTTTATCCCGCTCGGTCTTGCTCAACATTTTGCTCGTCTTCACCGGTACACTGATACTCTGTTGCAGGCGTATCACCCGGTCAGATGACTTGCGTAATACAGCCACTTCTTCCGGAAGAGATCCGAACATGGTCAGCACCTCCGCCGCCGTCGTGTCCGGAAACAATTCACCACGGAGTCAATCTTGTCATGGATGGAAATAATGCGGACCACTTTGATCCGGCATAACTCTATCAATGCGGCCAACTCCCTCAAACCGCGCACGGCGTTACTGAATTTCGAGACAACCAGTTCGTCCCCTCTCTCAAGATTTGTCATGAGCTGTTTCCAGCGAGGTCTGAGCGTCTCGTGCTGGACTGATTCCTCTATCACTTGTACACAACCGTACTGGCACATCCATTCCTTGTCCGCATCATATTCATCATACGAATTTGCCTTAAATATATAACCAACTTTTGCCATGTCAATATCCAATACAAATGATAACAAGTGCAAATATACAAGTTTTATTTGAGTGGCCAAATCAAACCATTATAAAAATCGAACTATTTATTTTTTCGTCCTTTTTCCTTTCACTTGTTTTCATTGATAATCATACTATTAAGTACGATATTGAAAAATACACAAAAATACAGTTCCAATGGTATTAAGTATAGAAAATTATATATAGTTTTGCGTGAAATAGTACGAAAACATATAGTATGAAAATTCAAAAACGAACCTTTAAAGCATCAAGTTTTTTACACATGATAGCTGCCGCTTCAATCACGGTATGCATGTTCACATCATGTAATGGCGGATTGACTGAACAGTCCGAAAGCGATCCTGCCGGTACATACAGAAATTATCTGCTCGAAGTAAGGAAGATGAAATCTATTTCATTTGAAGAGCTGTCAGAAAACCTTTGCCAATGGCAAGCCATAAGAGATTCCGTTTTTAACCATGTCCGGCAGGACACGGTTGGGATCCATGGTCAAGACCTTCGTAAGACATGCGAAGGCTACATGATTCCCCTACGCCTGGAGTTCTCGCGTCTGGCTTTGTCAAGGCCACGTTCCTATCAGGAGTTATTCCTATTGAAAAGAAAACTTTCATCTAATGACAAAGACAATGGATTAATCCGGACCGTGGAAAAGATCCGTCCATTCTTTGAGTCATTAGATAAACGCCCAATCCATAAGGGAGACAGGAAGCAAATCATTTCGGATTATCGTACTTTGCTGGCCAACACTCTCCGAAATGGCATACACGGGACAGATGACATGACAGAGTTCATCGGAAAAGAGGATGCTATTTTTCGGGCGTTCTTGCCATATCTGTGCAGCATTGGTGATGAAGACATTTCCGATATAACGCGTGATACGGAAAAATGCTGTTTGCAGATTTTGTTTGCCGCCGAACGTAAAGAGATACCTCACCAGGATGCCCTCGTTTACCTGGCCATGCGAACCAATCGCAGACTGATACTTAATACCGGAACCTGCATCAATGACATTCATAATCAAAAGGTCCAAACAAAAGCACAAGCCTACGCATATATCTGGATGCTTATGCGCCCATACGTTTCTATGGACAGTTTCCACCTGTCGATGCTTTCTTCCAAAGACCAGGAACAGCTTGAACGGTTTGCCGTACAGACTCCGGCCATATTTGAGACTTTGTGCCGAATCTTGAACTCGGGAGACAACCGCCTGGATGAATTACCCGGAATGCTTATGGAGATTTACATTCACACGCTATAAACATAAAATCAAATGAATATGCTACGACACTTTCTGAAAGACTTTATGACGTTTGTCCCCCTTCAGTTGCCACAGCTGCTCGATGTAACCACTATGGAGGAGCCGCAGTTTTACGGGGACTATGTCCTGCTGACTTTTCCATTGCATGATCCTTATGACCTGGAAGAAGTGATGGATATGCTGGAGGATGATATGGAACTGATTGTGCTTTATCATCACATTCCTATGCAAGACGAACCGTTCGGCCATAGTACATGCGCTTATCCAATCCATCTTTCGGCCAAATGTTCAAGGTGAACGCTAAGACTGATTCCGATGGCAAGGTCCATACCGTCCTTGTAACCATATATGATTCACTTGAACAAATGTACGGGGATCTCTGCCTTGACTTGCAACTCCATTCTAAAAGCGGAAAGCTGAAATACCAGAAGAACAAGGAGGACATACTTATTGACTTTTTATAAAAACAACATCATCATGAGAAATACATTATACAGGCAGATGGTCTATTGGATCAATGCCCACCGAACATGGATAGAGGTCACAGACGACAACCTCTATAAAGAACATATCATCTCAAGAAGTGACAGGACGGACTACCTTGTCTCCCGAACTTTGGTCCTGCGGGCGTTCAAGACAAACGGAACATACCTCGAAGGTACCACATGGGCCATCCCTGAACATGAACTGAACAAAGCTTTGGCTATCTATCGCAAACAGGACCGGTCATTCAAGCAGCGAATCAAAAAAAGCTGCAATGAACCTCACGGCCGTGGATGCCGAAACCATTATCCGCTTGGCAACTTATGATATTGTCCACTTGGAACTCAGAGCAACACCTATACACGTACCCGAAAAACCATATTACTTATGTTACTGAAAATATTGCAACTCATCTTTTGCGTGACCCCTCTTGTACTGTCATTGATATTGTACAAAAAGCCATACCGGTTTATGGCAAAGTTTCACGCTTCCATGAAACAAAACATCAGAGCCCGCAAACTTTATACACGGGTGATTCTGTTCCTGCTACTGCTTTTCCACTATGTCTATGCAAGTGGACATGCTGGTGAATTCGGCATCCTGGTATCAACCGTTATCTGTGCCGCTATGTTCTCGTTCAAGCTGGCGGACAGGTGTCTGAGCCGTTTGCATGATTCCATGGGTCTGTTTGCCGGCATCAGTGCTATAACATTGGTCAGCTGCTTTGAACCGTATCTGTACACTACTACCGTAACTGCGTACTATATTCTTTTGGCAGCCCTGTTCTATCCCTCTGCTCCGGTCACAGCCGAATGCGATGATGAAGAAAAGGCTGAAGGAACGACAACGCATCCTGAAACGATATCCGAAAAGAAACACGATAATCATCACGCGATGGTGTCTTTGAAGCGGACAAAGGCAGCATTTCAGAAACTCCGCACTGTAATAATCATTAAAACAAAGTAAAATGGAAAATAGTCAAGAGAATACGACCTTTATATTGGCAGATGTCAAGGTGTTCGATTTCCTGAAGGAGAAAGCCGGAGACCGTAAAACGAAGACGGAAGCGTATTGGGACTTGCTGGACAGATCAATGGCAGGTTTTGTTTCTCCATTTGTAAAGAAAATTGGAGCGAAAACTTCTTCCCAACCAATGTCATGTGACAATCTCCGATCTTGCAGAATTCTGGCATTGGCATCGTGCCACTGTCCGAACCTTTCTGGATGCTCTGGAATCTTTCGGGCTACTTGAACGCACAAAACTTAATAAAAGCGTCATTATCACCATGACCGTGCAGTCTGGAAAAAATGCAACAGCCGGAACTGAGCAGGATGAGCCGGACTTTGCCACACGAATCGGCAGTATATTGTCCGAATGGGTCATCGGCAAGAAGACATCGGAGGATGCCGGTCATTCATGTGGTCAGGCTCTTTGCCAGGCATTAGCCGCCATTGCCGGTAAAGATAATTCTCAGGCTTCCGGCAACGGCACCGATACGGTATCGGCAGAAGTCGTCAGACAGGAAGAAAAACTAAGGGAAACAATATTAGAGTGTATTGCCAATGCCGCTCTCCAGCGTGTGTTGCGTAAGTCAAGATTCGATAACAGTTCACAACTGTCGCAGTTCTTCACCCTTGACCTCGGCGGTGAATGGGGCGCGTTTATCGAGACCGCCAAAGAGCTTGCGGAGCTTGTATTTAATCCCGAAACATCCGGCGCAGGTGTTGATATGGACAGGAACAAAGAACTCCTTAAATCGTTCCGTATTCCCTTTTTATCGCTTGCGGCAAAAGCCCAGACATTGTCGGACTGAACCGGGAAACGAAAATGAATTGTATAACCAGGAACAATCCATCCCTATCTCAGTCCTGACATCCTTCCAGTTTTATGAGGCAAGTGGGCTTGCCCACATGCCACGAAACAGAGGGAGTGGGTAGCCTAATACCCCTGCCGACTAACGTCGCAGGGAGGCATGTCCGAACAAGCAGCAAGCTGGGACATGATGGATTGTACAAAACAACACGGAAACAATATGGCAAATGCAAAACAGGTACTTGACGTACATGTATCCAAAGGGATAACAGTGGCTCAGAGTAATGAACATATGCGCAATTGGACAGAGAAAGGTTGGAAAAGGGCTACTGACCTTGGTAATTATGACACGACACGTGAACACCTGAATTTTGAAGTCGTATCAGGAGGTAAGATCCGTCCTATCGACAAAGGCCGGAGCATTCCTGAGCGAATGGCTGAACTGTTGCATAAACGAGGCATAAAGGATCCCAATGAAGGTTTGGAAGAACCGAGATTCCGTACAGTCGTAAATATCATTTTTGGGGGCTCTCGCACACGGATGCAGGAACTCGCATTTGGCAAGCAGGAAGTCGATTTTGAAAAAGGTGCGGACAATAGACACATAAAAAGGAAGAGTGAGATTGAACGTTGGGCAAAGGATGTCTATTCATTTGTCTGCGGCAGATATGGTGAACAGAATATTGCCGCATTCATTGTACATCTGGATGAGTTGAATCCACATGTGCATTGTACTTTGCTGCCAATCAAAGATGGGAAGTTTGCGTACAAGGAGATATTTGCCGGTAAGGACAAATATGAATTCAGCGGGCGCATGAAACAGCTTCATACGGACTTTTATGCAGAAGTCAATAGCAAATGGGGCATGTCCAGAGGCTCAAGTGTTTCGAAACGGGACAGAAGCATCGCAGTACAGAAGAATACCGTCGTATGCTGTCAGAGGAATGCTCTACAATAGAAGAGAATATCAGCCGCCATCAGCAAGTCCTTTCCCTCTCTCCATTCGGACATCCGGATGGCAGAGCGCAGGGTCAAGGGCTTGACTTCAATGGTGGAAAACTTGAAAAAAAGGAGCAGGCCGAAAAAGAAGCCCAATTGTCGGCACTCAAAAAATGATATGGAAGCCCGGAAAGGTGATGCACAGACTTTATCTGCCGAGAAAGAAAAGCTCGAAAATGAGCTGGCCGCTATCCAGAATAAATTGGCAGACAAACAGGAGAAGCTACAGACCGCTGACCGACAACTTTCCGAGCTCAAGGAAAATATGGATGCCATTCAGGAGCGGACAGAAGAACTGAAGGAAGAAGCATACAAATACTCGCGTGATGTACATTCCAAAGTGGACAGTCTGCTCAAGGATGCCATGTTGGAGAATATGGTCAATGAGTGGCGGGAAATGTCGGCACAGATGAAGCCTTCCGAACGGCAACAGTTCGATGACACGCTCCTGTGTTCCGTGGCGGAACGGGGGACGGAAGTCATGCGCTGTGCGACAATGCTGTTTCTTGGAATGGTCGATGATGCCACAACATTTGCCGAAACACATGGCGGCGGAGGTGGCGGAAATGACCTCAAGTGGGGACGTGATGAAGACGAGGACAACCGTGCCTGGGCTCTCCGGTGCATGAAGATGGCAAGTCGCATGATGCGTCCTTCCAGTGGCAAAAAAGCCAAACGATAAATGGCAGAAATGTATTATAATCAAAGTTATAACAAATAAAAATCATTTGAATATGACAAAACAAATCATTCTTATCTTTGCCGTTCTCTGCTCCGTGCAGGTACAGGCAAATTCACGATATACAGAAAGAGATACTGTACAACATGAGTTCTTCCATGATGCCACAGAACTGTTCCAACCCCTCCAGCCGGTCTATCTTGACGGTGTGGTAGTGCCAAGAACCGGGAGTGGCAATTGGTTTGTCAGTGTCACCGGAGGTGCAACCGCTTTTCTCGGAACGCCTCTTGGCTGCGAAGATCTGTTCGGACGTGTGAAACCCTCGTACAACCTTGCCGTCGGAAAATGGTTTACTCCTGCCGTTGGCGCCCGCATACATTACAGCGGTTTGCAATTCAAAGATGCCGGGTTATCCACGAAAAATTACCATAGCGTCCATGCAGACCTGCTATGGAACCTGCTTGGTTATCGGTATTCCGGACAGGAGCAGACACGCTGGGGACTTGCCCCATTTGTCGGAGTCGGACTGATACACAATTCCTCCAACAAGACTTCTCCTTTCGCCTTCTCATACGGTATTCAGGGACAATATCGGATTTCAAAACGGGTAAGTGCAGTACTGGAGTTCTCGGGGACAACAACCTCACAAAAATTTGATGGCTATGGCCGAACAAACCGCCTGGGTGATCATATGGTATCACTGACAGCCGGATTCACCTTCCATCTCGGGAAAATAGGTTGGAAACGAGCTGCTGATGTCACGCATTACATCCACAGGAATGAACAGCTCATCGATTATTCCGTGCCTTGTCCGAGAAGAACAGCCGCTATGCCGGACAACATGACCGCGACAAACGAACGCTTGCTGAACTGAAGAAGATTCTGGAAATCGAAGGTCTGCTTGATACCTACGGGCACTTGCTGGAAGATGAGAAGAATGGACAACAAAGATATCCTGTAAACAATTATAGTGGGTTGAACTCATTGCGTGCAAGACTGAAACACAGACATTGGGACGGAATATCTCCTCTCGATACGGCATTCATTCATAACAACAATAACAACAAGGACAAACAGAATCCGGATTCCCTGGTATCGAATAAATTCATAACGGCTGAAGGGCACAATCCCATGGTTGTGAATCATGTCTCGGATAGCTGTATCGGAGCTCCTGTATATTTCTTTTTTCACTCTTAACACGGCCCGCCTGACAGATGTTTCACAGAAACTCAATCTGGATGAATTGGCAAGGGTCGCAAAGAAATATGACTTGCATGTAAGAGTTACCGGGGCTGCGGACAGTTCTACAGGGACATCCGGCATCAATGATTCATTGAGCCAGTCAAGAGCGGACTTTATCGTTTCGGAACTGAAACAGCGCGGCATTCCTGCAGAAAGGATCACAAAAATCAGCAGAGGTGGAATTGCCGACCATCTGCCGACCGACGCCAACAGACACACGAAAGTTGAACTGTTTTAGCCATAGAGAATCTATTATTAACCAAAAGCCTCTCCGCTGTGAAGCGCAGAGGCTTTTACTTGATACCTGGTATGTACGTATTCCGAAAGGAATCATTTGGAGGCTTCAGTGATTCTTTTCTGAACTGTTTCAGAAGCTTTTTCAAGTTCAAGTGACGCTTTACGGGCACGCATTCCTGCTGCCTTATTGCCTTTTTTCAATCTGAAGTTTGGCATTCTCTGAAAACTGAGCGAACAATTCGCTGATCTGAGCAAATGAATTTTCCATATTACAATACATTTATATAATACAATACGTTGGCAAAGATATTGAAATATATCATTCTTTTTTGTCAGAACGCGTTCTGTTATATCATGAATAGCATGATAATGCCATTTTTATACCCATTTCTATATTCAATAAATTGATATTCTCTCTCATCACCGGCTTTCCTTGCCGGAGAGATTTCATATGCAAAGGTACAGCGACGGACGGTCGCCAAGTACCGCTGTGCTAACGGCTCCCGGATCTTCACGGCAGCCTTCCACAAATCGAAGATTTGGGTATTCCGCTTTATCCTGTCACTGTTTACTTGTCTTGTTCGTCCTATGCTCGCTGTCTGTCCTGCATAAAAATCATTCCCCTACAAGAAGCCGGAAGAGCTTCGATAAGAGGGAAAACAAAAACAATGTTCAACAATTAAATTATTACGATTATGCCGAATTGGTGCAGTACTGCGTATGTGATAGATGGCGACGCAAAAGAAGTGAAGCAACTGTATGAGTTGATGAAAGGACTGGAAGAACGTAAGACACCTTCAGTAGAAAACGGATTTGGGACTACTTGGCTGGGATGTCTCGTGGATGCTTTGGGTAAGGATTGGAACGATGTACGTTGCCGTGGCTCTTGGAACGGACTTGAAATGGACGGTGATGTATTGAAGTTTTCCACAGAAACAGCGTGGGCCCCATGCAGTGAGACATTTGACCTTGTGAGGGAAGCGTTCCCCAATCTTCGCTATTACTTTCAGGCGGAAGAGCCAGGCATGGAAGTATATGAAACAAACGATGAATTTGGTACATATTTCAGTGACAGGTTCTTCTTGGACGCATGTTCCCCAGAGGAAGAGTATCTCAGTGAATATTTCGAGACCCAAGAAGATGCGTTCGCTTGGCTTGAAGAAAAATGCGGAGAGCCGATAAAGTCAGCAGAGGATGTCAAGGCACTTGACGAACGCTGGCAAAGCAAGAGCGAAGATGCCTTCTGCTACCTGCATGAATTTCAAATAGTAAACTAATTCAATCCGACATCAGCAAATGATTCCCGAGCATTATTTGTTCGGGAGTCTTTTCTATACTTTTATAGACCGCCTGTTTTACAAAACTGCGCTGGAGCTGCATACCCTTTATATTCGGCCAGGTTATTCCTCTTGTAAGAAATATATGATTTCCTACCTGCCGGCACTTTCTTGTCGGAGAGATTTTATATGCGAAGGTACAGCGACGGACGGTCGCCAAGTACCGCTATGCTAACGGTTCAAGGATACTGGACAGCGAAGAATATGCGGATGTGCAACGTCTAAAGATATTGGAGAATACAACACCTGTCCTCATTTGTGCGAATATTGTTATGCAAATTCTTCCAAACATATTGCTGTCGAAAATTGGAAACGTCATCAGAAAAACAGATTTGCTGAAACGATAACCGGCATATAACTCCCATCATTTTTGTGTGCTTGGAATCGCCGGGCCATCCCATGCTGCCTATTATATTTTTCTTCGTGATAAATAACTTCCGAACTTCATGGTACACATATGGCAAGAAAGGTTTTTGAATTGTGTACAAAGTTTTGCAAAATAATATCAATCAATTTATTGCCGAATGAAATAATATTTGTATTTTCGCTATTGTAATTTGAAAAATGTCTTATCTATGATGTATGAATGGTGATAAAAGCACAGATATATGCCACCCGTATATAACAAATATTTCTTGTTCAAACGGTGCTTCGCCTTGTCAGGCGGAGATTTTTTCCGTGCCATCACTGTTTCATAAGGCCATTTTCAGCTTCGAGAAACATCTGTACGATGTATTAAAAAAGTCTGTCGCAAATTTGGAAATGTGTGAAATTCGTGTAAACACACACATTCTGACCGGCATTCCTCGCGCGTTAATTTACTTATTTTCAAAAAGATACGCAAGGACGGAAACTCTTTTTTCAGGAGTTTTCCGCCCTTTTCCGTATTCGTATGTCCTCTTTTTATCCACCTTCAAACTGAATGATGTATGAATACAGAAACAATCCATATCCTGATAGCCGCCTGCACGCTGATTGCTGCGGGCATCACATCCTTCCCGTACAGGCTGAGCTACGGCAATACTTCATGGCTGCCCTGGTGGATGCAGCCCGACTGCAGATACCTTGAGCGTCCTTATGAGTACGACTATCCGGCACGCAACATCAATCTGCTTTTTTCCGTTTCCGTTATGGTAATCGGGATACTGGCGATGCTTTTCATCCTGACTCCGGATCTGCCCGACGACGTACCGGCAGAGAGATGGTTTGCCGCCCTTGCAGTTCTTTACCCTGCATATGCCTCCTGCCAGGTGCTTTTCTGGAGGAAGGACTACGGCGACGGTTTCTGCTATGCCGACAGGATTACATCATTCAGCTATGGAAAGGTATATACGATTCTTCTGGCAGCTGCAACCACATTTGCCCTTTACCTTACAAATGTGATGACATTACCTGTTTATCGTGGGGTGAGTATGGTCTTCTGTCTGCTCTGTTGTCTGTTCCTCATATATGATTATATCCGGGTATTCCGGCTTCGTGGAGACAATGAATACAGTGACCCGATAGGAATAAAGGAAATGTATCCCGAAAGCCTCGGTCTGCTGGCTTTTCCGCCTCTTGCTGTCTTGTCCGAGGGGGCTTTATGGTGGAACCCCTCTATATGTACCATTGTTTTTGCCGTTCTGCTGTCAGTGAACACGGTGTTGCGTTATCTGTTCCGCTTTCACCCTGCAATCAAAGGTGACGAGCACGAGCGCAGAGGGTATCTGCGGTATTGGAGACGGCATAATTTTGAGGATGAAATAATATAACTGATAAAAATATGACTGAATTGAAAAAATGGATTACGACCGCACTGTTGACACTGCTGTTGCTTCCGGCAATGGCGCAGCAGAAAGCAGACACGACCTACACCTTCCGCTTCGTGCCGCAGAAGGACATGTTCTATGTTCCCTGGAACGGCAATGACATGGAACTTGCCCGTCTGCTGGAGTGCATTGAAAGCAACAAGGCGGACATTCTTGACGGCAAGCTGCCGCTTTATGTCGATGGCTACTGCAATTCCTTGAATGGCGAAAAAGAAAACCTCGCGATAGCCAAAATTCGCTCGAACCGTGTGAAATCAGAATTGATTACACGTGCGGGAATCAAGGAAGAAAGTTTCATCACCCGCAACCATCCGGCAGAGGGCGATTTCGTGACCGTGCGCCTGACGGTGCCGGCTGAAGAAACAACCGTATCAGATGTGGAAGCAGAGGCACAGCGCAAAGCTGAAGCCGAGCGTCTGGCTACGGAAAAACGTGCCGAACAGGAACGGCTTGCCGAAGAGCAGCGCAAGGCGGAAGAAGCCCGACTTGCCGCTGAAAAGGCAGAAGCTGAGAAAGCCGCTCAACAAAACACACTTGCCGACACGCCGTCGGAAACCAAAATCACAAATGATTATCATCTCTCCCTGCGTGCCAACCTGCTGCGCTGGGCTACCCTGACACCCGATTTAGGACTTGAATGGCGCATCTGCCCGTCATGGGGCATTGCCGTAAACGGCTCATGGACTTCTTGGAGCTGGAGCGACAAAGACCGCCGCTATGCACTCTGGGAAGTGGCTCCGGAAGTGCGTTACTACATGGGCGAGAAGAAAGCCTGGTATCTGGGTGCTATGTTCAAGGCCGGACAGTTCAACTACAAGCTCTCCGATACGGGCAAGCAGGGCGACCTGATGGGTGGCGGCATCACTGCCGGCTACCAGCTGCGGCTGAACAAGGCATTAGATCTTGATTTCAACCTCGGTCTGGGCTACCTGAATGCCGACTATGAGAAATATGAAGTCATCGACGGTGTGCGAGTACGCCGCGGCAACGAGACAAAGGACTGGTGGGGCCCCATCAATGCCGGTGTGACATTGGTATGGAAGTTATTCTAACTCGGAGGAATTGAATATGAAAGCAAGACAATATATAAATATGATGGGAATGGCAGCCGCCGTGCTGCTCTCTTCCTGCGTGAAGGACACGCTTTATGACAGCCGCACCCCGACAAGGGAGCTGTCACCATCAGCCTGACGGGACTGTCGGCAGACGATAACTATGTACTCGATATGGACGGGAAGATGGCCGACATTACAGGTTCGCCATTCACCAATCCCGACCTGCTCAATCCGGGAACACACAGTATGGTAATCTATAACCGTGCGGAAGGTTTCACTTTCGACGGACGAATGGCACGGGTCAATGCCCCTGATGGCAAGAGCCGTGCGGACGGTGCATCCGTAATCCCCCTGCCGGGCTATCTGAAGACCGTCAGTCAGGAGATAACCGTAACAGCTGACGACACGCTGCGTGTCAACCCTGTTCCGCAGCAGCGTGTACGTGACCTGCAACTGGAACTGGAAGTGACGCAGGGACGCCCCGAACTGATACAGAGCGTGACCGCTACCCTCAGCGGCATAGCAGGAGTTTTTGACATGGAGAAGGGACAGACCATCGGCGAACCGACCTCCACGGTCTTCTCCTTCACCCGTGACGGCAGCAAGCTCACGGCCGACGCCCGCCTGTTAGGAACCATGGGAGCCGTGCAGACGCTGGTGCTGGACATCGTCTTTACCGATGGCGGACGCACACAGCGCACGGAAGTCGACCTGACGGAAGCCCTTGCGGACTTTAACGGCGATATGACCACCGCCTACCGTGTGACCGGAACACTGGAAACCCCCGTCGGCATGGAAGAAGGCAAGGGCGAAATTACCGGCTGGGAAACGGTAGAAGGTGGTGATGCCAGTGCGGAAATGTAACGGTAACTATGCAATTTAACAATTAAAGACTATAAATATAATGAAGACAAGATTTTTTGCTTTCGCAGCGCTGGCATTGACACTTGCCGCCTGTAACAACGACAACGAGAACCTGAATGACGGCCCGGTAGCCGCCCAGTTTATCGCCGACATTACGCCCGCTACCCGCGTCAATTCGGAAGGAACCGACTGGACCGACGGCGACCGCATCGGCGTCACCGGCGCAGGCTTCACCAACGTGCCCTACAAGAGAGAGAACGGTAAGTTCGTGACCGACGGTACGACCATCTATTTCAATGACACCGAAACGCATACCTTCCATGCCTACTATCCGTATCAGTCTGACGGCGGAACGGTGACCGTCAGCACCGCAGCCGACAAGCAGGGCACGGGCATCGACTTCCTCTTTGCCTCGGGAGCCACGGGCAACACCCACAACCCGACGGTGAGCTTCACCGGCGACCATACGTTCCACCACTGCATGAGTCTCATCAAGTTCACCTTCAAGGCAGGCGATGGTCTCAGTTTCAACGAAACGGAACCTGCCGGCTACACGTTGGAGGGGCTGAAGCACGAAGGCACATTCGACACGGCTACCGGAACAACTGCTGTAACCGCAGCCGCCGAATCGCCGATTACCATGCAGCTGGGCGGTGCCACCACTTCGCAAGTCATCATTCTCCCACAGGAAGTGAACTCCTCTCTTAACCTTAAAGTGTCTTACAACGGACAGAGCTACAACGCCCAACTGAAACTGCCTGCTACACCCACAGCCAATTTCTACACAGCAGGCTATGCATACACCTACAACATAACGCTCAACAATAAGGACATCGAGGTGAGCGACCCCACAATTAACCCGTGGGAATCCGGAGATTCGAACGATGCAAGTGCAGAGTTGTAAGCCCTACATACCGCTGCCCCGGCGCAAGCGTCAAGCCGGAGCTGCCCATAGACACTATGGTGCGACGGCCGTCTTCGCAGGCGGCGGCAGCACAAAACGAAAACAAATAAAAGACAACCCGATATGAAGAAAAGACATTCCATCCATCTGCTTCTTGCTGCAGCCGCACTGCTACTTGCCACGACTGCCTGCACGAAGGACGAACTGGCGGACGGCGACCGTCTGCCCGAAGGACAATACCCGCTGGAGATAGCCCGCATCACCCTCGGCGTGGAGGGCGGCGAGGCGCAGCCCTGGGGCGCACCGCAGACGCGCGTCAGCGAGACCGTGGACGGCACGGGCAGCGTGTTCGACGCGGGCGACCCGTTCGCCGTGCAGATAGACGACGGCACAGAGACTGCCACCTACACCGTGCAGGACGACGGCACAGCCACCTCCGACGCACCCCTCTACTGGACGAACACGACACCCAATCGCACCGTCAGCGCCTGGTACCCCGCCACGGACGGCACCCTCGACCTCGGCGACCAAAGCCAAAGTCTTGCCTATCTGCTGAGCGGCTCGGGCACGGGAGACTACCAGACACCCGTCACGCTGACCTTCACCCACCAGCTGGCCAAGGTGCGCGTCACGCCCATCGGCGATGCACTCGACGAAGTAACCTCCCTCCAGCTCTATACCTACACACGGTGTACTTATGAAAAAGGTGAGGTAGTGCAAGGCTCGCAAGAAGACTGGATAGAGATGATGAAATGCGAATATACCGAAAACGGCAACGCCATCACCTGCTGGGAGGCGAACGTGGTGCCCGGCTACGAAATCACGAAACTGCGGGCAAACGGCACCGAGGAGCGCAACCTCTCCGCTGCCATCACTCCCGAGGCGGGCAAGTTCTATGACATCACGCTGGATAAGGACAAGGGATATACCGACGACGGACAGGGCAACTACATCGTGACTACTGCCGAGGGATTGAAGGCTGTGGCAGACATAGCCAACAACGGTAATCTCGGTATCAACATTACTTTGACTGAAAACATCAATCTCACAGATATGGAGTGGACGCCGATAGGCACAAACTACAATAACGCATACACCGGCATCTTTGACGGCAACGGCAAGACCATCACGGGGCTGACCGTGACGGGAAGTGACCAATATGCGGGTCTGTTCGGAAGGATCGGCTCCGGCGGCACGGTGAAGAACGTGGTGCTGGAGGGCGTACAGATAACAAGCGATAACAGTTTGGGCAGCGTCGGCGGCGTGGCAGGATATAGCTATGGCAACATTGAATACTGCTCGGTGTCGGGTAGCGTCAGCGTCAGCGGCATTAGCGACGTAGGCGGTGTGGTGGGCTACCAAGTGGGCGGTTCCATCACTGGATGCAGCTCCTCGGCCACAGTGAAGGGAACGCAGCGGGCAGGCGGCATGGCAGGTGTAACGAATAGTGGTGCCTCCCTGACCGGCTGCTACGCTACAGGCGACGTGACCGTTGAAAATGACGGTACAGACACCTATTTTGCCGGCGGTGTGGTGGGAAGCAACGGCTCATCCTGCACCCTCAAAGCCTGCTATGCCTGGGGCAGCGTGACCGGTAGCGGAAGCGGCACCGTCTATACAGGCGGCGTAACGGGAAGCAACGATTTAGGCACCCTGACTGCCTGCTACCATGCCAAAGGGACTGTCAAAGGCTCGGACGGAGCCACAGGCGGCGTGGCGGGACGGAACTACAAGGGCCTCATGCCGTATGGCGGTATCATCACCGCCTGCTACTGGGGAGGCAACGGTCAGGAACAAGGCATCGGTGAAGACCAGGTAGGCACCGGCGGAACCACGATGGTGACGGACAGCAACTGGTCAGGAGCCAAGGATGCCATGAACGACGCCTTGCAGAGTGCAGGTTCAGAGTGGCAGTACGAACTCACCGGAGCATTGCCAACATTGAAGAAACAGTAAACTGTCGGGCGGGAAAAATTCCGCCCGAAACGGGAGATAACCGAAGTATAACAGTTGTATCTGCGGTTATTGAAAAGTGAAAAAAGAAGCCTTCGGCAGTGCCGGGGGCTTCTTTTTTATTAACTAATCTTTATCCAATATAAAGATTCAACATCAAGCTCAGATTAGCCAGTTTTCCGTCATGAGGAGCATTAAAAATGATCTTGTCCTCACGAGCCAACCAACCAATTGCTCCAGCAAGCTGCCGTTCATCCAGACCAGTTGCTTTCGTTACCACCTCATTTTTTCAAGAGTTTCCATATAACGGCGGATCATTCACCATTTTATTTGTATCCATAACTAAAAATTTGCCGATACTGGCATATAATCCTTGTTGTATTCGTGCGGCCGAAATTCCTGGCCATCCATGCCGCCTTTTATATTTCCCTCCTTTTACATAACCACTACTTTTTTATCACCTATAACCGTTGGTTTTTTCTATTGGCCCAAACTCGCGTCATCTTGTTTTTTACTCAGCAAATGTACGGCGGATGAATGGCTTCCCAAGTACCGCTGATGCTACATCGTCGAATTTTTCCGAAACTTTCCGGAATCACAGATTGCGGTATTTCATAAAAATTCATCCTCTGTTCCTTGTTCCCATTCTTATTTCCGCCGTGATTCTCGCACGTAAAAATCAACCTTTCGGCGAGTCTAAAGGCTCAAGAAAAGGGAAATAAAAACAACAACTTAAAATTCAGAATTATGCACAGCAGAGTTTTTCAAATTTCAACAACACAGATAGACAAGGAAAACTATCTGAACGAAGACACCCTCAATCAGGGCGACAACAGTTTTTACGATTATTGTGCCGACATCAGCGATGAAGAGCAGGAAGAGATAACCAATTTAGTCAATTCCATCCTGCCGAAAGGAATGTTCGAACTTGTATCGGAAGACACGATACGTTATACAGGTGATGGCATGGAACAATGGAAAGAGAAGTATGTTGCAGAAATCCGGAAGAAAGCGGACGCCATTACTGTCGAAAATATGTTTGAGTGGAGTTCTACATATTACCTCAAGCAGGCAATAGATAATCCGCTGGATACCGGCTATCATTTTTATCTGAATGGAGACGGATGCCAGTCATTTGCCGAGCCATCCTTTGAGTTCATGCTGTTTGTCAGCTCTCTTGAACCCGGCACTTTGCTCTATGTCGGAGGCGTCATTGATTATCACTTCTGACGGTATATGTCGTATAGCCACCCGCTACCATGCGGGTGGTTTTCATAACTCATTTAATGAAGTACAGCAATTGAAAGTATTACAATGAAGACAAAAACACTCCATAGTCAGGATGCAAAAAAGTTGGCATCAGCAGTTTCCCCAATTTTCACAAGTCAGGAAGCATCAGTGGAATGAAAAAACCTATTATGGACGGGACGCCCTGCTTGTGCGTTGTGGCGGTTATATTTACAATGTGTCAAGTGCCCCTGAAATATACTACGAAGTAGCACATTAGTATTTTAGTAAAGTAGTAAAATAGTAAAATAGTAAATAAGTAAAATAGTAACATGAAGACTTGCAGAAAAGATTTTCAAGGCAGGAAAAGCACAACGGTTCTTAAATTGCTTTGCCGTAATATAGCTGCCGGACGTTTTAACTGGCGGAGATACTGTACGCCTCAGACTTATTTCGGTCAGGAGATTTGCGTTACACCATTGCACTGTTCCTATGGCCAAATCGGCTACACCGTGCATTTCCCTTACTCCAACATGCCGGAAGTGGAATATGATTGGGAAATGGGAAAATTGACAGTAGATGAAGAAAACTGGAAAGAATATTTCCGACATAGCGAACAATGACAAGGGGCTGGCATTCACACCAGCCCCAAATCCTTTTCCTTCATCGTCGCATTCCACCGCTATATTCGGCCTCCTGCTGTTCCTCCCTGTATTCTTCCAGGTCGTTCAGTTGCTCATTCACGCCCTGGAGATTGGCATCCAGTGTCATGTTGTGGTCATAAGGGTAATGATGCTTCACGGTCATGCCCGCGTTGGTCATCGTCCCCACATCCAGCGAGTCCCTGTCCCTGTTGTAATTGACATGCAGCACGTCACCGTTCGGCATTTCGAAGACCGGCATCTTGTGCCGCGTCATTTCCGCAAACTGTTCCGCAGCCATTTCCCTCGCCAATGCCTTCACATCCTCGCTGGCCCTGTCAACTCCATATCTTCGGATATGGTCTCGTACTTCCTGTTCGGTGTATTTCAGCATCACGTCATAAGTTCCTCCTACACTACCGTTATACACGACAGCGAAATGCTGGTCTTCAATCAGCAGGTCATCGCCACGGTTCTGCAAAGGAGAGGCATAGGTGTACTGTTCATCCATTCCGTTCCCGTCGTAATACTCTTTCGCAAGAATGAGCAGCCCGTTGTAGTCCCCTTTGTCTTTCAGTGCGTCAAGCCGGTTGGTATCATCCGCCATTTGCAGATAGGCTACAGAAGCATAATATACCTTTTCCTTCGGGGTTTCCGTCCGTTCCTGATTTTCGGTCTTTTCCCTTTCTATATCCCTGGCTATCTGGTCTATTTTCTGCGTGATCATGGATGATGCCTTCTTCACGTCCATAAGCACAGTCTTAATGTACTGGGGTGACTCCTTCAGGTTATCCAACCACGATTTCAGATACGGACAACTGTCCTCTTTTATATGTTTGGCCATTCCGTAGCGTTGGGAGATCAATGCACCGCACAATTCGGCCACAAGTTCTTCATCGCTATACTCCTTTGAACCGAAAGAGGTCGGTTGAAAACGGTTTAGCACACCTTCCGCACCAGTCGAATGTCCCATCTCATGGAACAGTGTTCCGTAGAATGCTTCCCCGTCCTTGAACTGCACCTTCTCCGGTACGGTGATTTCATTCTTGCTAATCGAATAAAAGGCATCATCCTGATGTTTCACGTTGATGGGACATATCCATAGATTGTCGCGTATCAACCTCTCCACCGGTTCGAAGCTGAACATTTCACCTTCATGAACGAATGGACGGCCGTTTTCCTTTTCCAGCTTCTCCCACAGTTCAGGACGAGCCTCTTTCAGATTCGTCTGGGCGACGTTGAACACGCGGAATACCTGCATCTTGGGATACACGTTATACTCTTTCTTTTCGTCCTCGGACAAGTTTTTGTAATCGTCATACTTGATCTTCTCCTTGGTCTCCTTGTGGATGCAGGTAAATGTGGTCAGCATGACGGGAAACGATTTCTCGCCTTTCAGTACCGATACCCTTGGCAGTTCCTCGCCGTTCTTGCCCGGTTTGTTCAGTCTCTGCACGCAATCAAATGTGCAGAATCTCGGAATAGTGTATCCTTCCTTTTTCGCAGTGCAGCATGAGCATGAGCGCATTCATACCATTGTATTCGCGTCCGGACAGATTGCGTGGCCACTGAAGGCTGCCCTCGGTGAACCAGGGCTTCTTCCAGTCCTTGCTGATATTCTCCAGCTTTTCAATCATCATTTCCGCAAAGAGGTCGAGAGCCTTGTCTTCGCTGTTCGGCCCTTCTGTATTTTGTCTCCTGTAGCCTGCCATAACCGTTACTGATTGGAGTTAGACGAATCTGCGACACATTGTGTAAGTTCCTCTACACGGCAGGATACATTAGGCTTACCGTTATGGACAGTCAGGCCCATCTCGCCCTTGGCATCGATCTTCACACCAGGCTGGAGCCATTCTTCACGCTGCCTGTTGAAGCAGAAGAAACGTACCCATTGGTACTCAAAGCCGTCAGCGACTTTCTCCGTGCTGAATGCCGAGAACATCGTGTAGGACTGGTCTTTCTTGTCCTTCTTTTCCTCGATGTTCTTTCCGACCTTTCCACAGAAAACCATCTCTCCTTTGAGAGTATTGGCCGCATCGGCAGCCACATCGCGGATCTCGTTTGCGAAAAGGTTGAAATAGGTCCTGTCGCCCCTGTGCTTCAGGTACATCGTACCGTCAATCTCGACACGTGAGCCTTTCCTGTAGCAGGAGGCTTCCTCCTGACCGCCATCTTTGCTCACATCGATCTCGACAGGCTTTCCCTGACCGTCAGTTGCAGGAACCATTATCTGGAGAGGGAACGTAAAAAACGGTTTTCCCTCCTTGTTTGTGCGTGTAGTAGCATCGCGGTTGATAATACCGCATACAGTAACATTACATTTAATCATAACTCGTTTTGTTTTTAGAATGGTACATATCATCCGGCAAATGCTGGTTATATTGATGTTGAAGGTCTGAGAGCATATTCTAATCGGGCGCACGGATCATTGCCCAGACAAGCCATCCGGCAACGAGCAGCTGCACTTCCACGATAAGGAATGTTGCCGTCAAGCCAAACAGTTTGTAGCAGGACAGGACATACAAAGCCAGGTAGGATAATCCTGCCAGATACTTGCATAGCTGTATCATCACGCATTTTATCATATCGCCATGCTTCATCTTTTCAGATTTTCCGTTTGTCCTCGCTGCTCGGACATGCCCTGTTCGAAATTCTGTGAAGCCATTTCCGAAAGGATGGCAGTATTCAGCAATCCCGTCACGCGCATCCGCTTGGCTTCATCCGTAAGGCTACTGTTGTTCAGCACGGCCGACAGCCGGCTCAATTCTGCGGAACTCAACTCGCGCGATATATGCTGTTCGCCGTTATCCGCCTGAAGGACGGCTTTCCCGTTCTCTTTCATGGTCAGACTACAGCTTTTCATGTCAGGCAGCAGTGGTTTCAAGTCGATCTTTCCGCTATCCATGGCCCCCGAAACGGCGGCTTTCTGCTCTTCCTCGTTCTTACTGTCAATCTGAACGGCCAGCACCATCAGTGAGGTAAAGGCCGTCATGGCCATCTCCATGACAGGGTCATTGCATCCGGACATGCCGACTCCACTGTCCTCCGAGGACAGCAGCTTTTTCATCCAGTCTTCGGTAGAAAGAGGTTTCTCGATTTTGGGTTCTTCCGTACTACGGTATTTCGCGAGCAGGTCATTGCCGTTGTACAGCACCTGCTGCTTGATATTGCCTTTCTGCGCAATCTCGGCCAGATATGCAGCCGGGTCGATGTCACGGCGCGTCCCGTCCGAATGGATGTTCACCACCCCGAAATGCAGGTGCTCTCCCGTGGTCCGTGTCCCCGTGTTGCCCGAGGTTCCAAGGCGTTGTCCTGCCTTGACACTGTCTCCCGCCTTGACTGCGATATCGCCAAGGTGCATATAGGTACACTGCACCTTGCTTCCATCCGGGCGGCTGTATTCAACGGTTACACTCTTGCCTCCGGCAGAGTTGGCATTGCCGTTTACCGAAACGACCTTTCCGCCGTTTTCCGTGGCCAGCACCGCATCGCCTTTGCATCGTATGTCAAGCCCCCTTGTGCATCTGCTGCTTTTCTTTGTCCATCGGGTCCTGACGCATTCCGAAAGCGGAAGTGACAAAGAGGAACTCCTTGCGTTCCACCGGAAACGAATAGGCTTCTGCCTTTTCTTTCTCCTGGAGAGGATTGCTTTCCAGACCGAACTGCTTGCCCTGCGCGGCCATTTCCTGCATGACCTGACGGTCGTATTTGTCCAGGCCGTTCTGCTCGATGATCTTCTGCAGAGTCCCGGCATAGTTGCCCCCGGTCGCGTAACCAGCTTTGGCTATACCTTCCGTCCATCCTTTGTAGTCATCGGGACGGAGATTGAAACATTCCGCGTAGCGGCTGTTCTCCTTAAGGAACCTCGAATGGTGTTCATAGGAGTCTCCTACGTTATCATAGCTGCAGAATTTCTCGTTCGGCTTGTCATCCGAATACAGGCTGTACCGGCCGCCTTCCGCAATCCATGACTGTGTGGCCTTGATGCCGAAATGATTGTTTTCCTTGCGGGCCAGTTCACTCTGTCCGTTGGAACTCTCAAGGATCCCTTGTGCAAGTGTTACCGAAGCGGGGATGCCATACCGGCGCATCTGCTCCATGGCGTACTCCGCATACTTGTCTGCATATTCTTTATTTTTTCCTGCCATATCATTACCTCCTCATGCTTGAACGCTGTTCATTTTCTTCCGGCTCAATCCTGCGTTCGGACTGTTTCTCCTGTGCCGTATCAAAGAGAGTCCGTGTCTGGCCGTTTCCGGCTGTCCTTTCTGTTATGCCCGTTGTTCTGTTCCGGGCATCCGCGAGTCCTTCTTCATCCCGTATCACCACTCTTGCACCGCTTCTCGCAAGTTTCTGAAGGAAAGTATCGAGCTGGCTGACTGGGAATGTCACGGAAGCCGTAAAGCCTTTTTTCATGTCAGCCTCGTGCTTCTCCATTTTCAAGGCAAGCGTTTCCGTTACCTTGACGGCATCCTCGTTATAAGCCGTATAGTTATCACCGGTTCTTACAAACTGGATAGCGTCCGGGTGTTTGGCCTTTATCTTGTCCCAAGCCTCTCTGCGGACTGACGGATTCAACGGTACGCTCTTCTCCATTCTGTCGGCTGACAGCTTCTCCCTGCCGTATCTCGGTTTCCTTCTCCTGCTTTTCCCCGGCGTGTTCCTCCTGCGACTGTCCCTTTTGCAGTATATCGGCAAACAGCGAGGCAGCCAGGTGCCGTTTGTAGCTGTCACGGTCTTCCGCCACCCACATGCGCTGCCATTGTTGCGGTGATACACTGCGCGGCTGCAGTTTCTGCCCGTCAATCGTTACGGCACACAGTACACCGTCCTGCTTGGTTTTGAACACGGACACACGCTGTATCCGGTTCAGGTCCACGTCCTGTGTCCCGCTGTTGAACAGATCGACTTTCAGGTCGGGCTTGATTTCAGCAAGCGCGTAATATTTATGAGCCAGTTCCATGCGGACCTTGTCTATATTATCCATGGACTGCTTGAGTGTGGAAAAGAAGCGGTTTATGTCTTCCTTGTCGGGGTATATGCTATAACCTCTCTGATGCTCCGGCTTTATATAGAGAGCCCATCGGTTCTTGTCGTCCTGAATCATCTGGATCTTGTCAAATCCTACTTCGTTGGCCCGTTTTACTGCAGGGCTCACGTTCAGGGTCGAAAGCACTTCCAGGGCCCAGTTGTTCAACCGTGCCAGAGAGACCTGCTTCTCGGCAAAATACTTGTCATCAGGTCTGTAACCCAAGGCTCCGTCCGGATTGAAGAAACGCACAGTCTCGATGCCTTCCCGACGTAAAGCACGTCCGATACGGGCTTTGTTCATGCCGGGAATCTCGTTGTCCACCTCCGGTGATGCCCCGGCGGGAAGGATCACATCAGCCGACTTTGATACGGGATCTATGACAAGGACAATGGTTTTCTTGTCCTTGTCCGGACGTTTCCGTAACTCATCGGCCACGAAATAATGCTTGGGCAGCTGGTCCTGCATGTCAGATGTCTGTTTCCTGTTCCGCAAGGTGGCATATTCGATTTTCTCTCCACGTTCCGCTTTACGGATAACTTCGAGAGCATTGTTCACGTCACTCTCGAGGGCATCTATCATATTCGGGTTCTCTTTGAGTTCCCGGTCCCAATATTCCACCAAACTGAGACTTTCGTCGGACAAGCGGGCTGGCAGTCCCAGCTCCAGCATCTTGATTCCCGATGCTATTTCCACGACCAGCCGTTCCTGTTTGACGGCATCGTCGGAAGGCGGCATACCGTTTTTCATCACCATTCCCTCGCGGGCAAGCCGCTGCTGATGTCCGGTGGCACTTACTATCTGGCGCAGGGTTTCCTGCACATAATCGTTGTAATGGTCAAAGTTCTTTTGGCGGGGCATATAGACGGCATCTTTGTCCGTTTCATAATGGGGCATTCCGCTGCCATCGTAACGGACCGGCACAAGGTTGTCACGCATTTTCAGCAAGAAATCATTGAAGCGGATATGCATACGCCGTGTGTCTGCCTCCGAATATCCTCGTTCCATGGCATTCCCATCCTGTTGCAGAACGGCCCTGTAAGCCTCTTCGTCCACATGGGGAAATGTCGTCTGGTCTATATTGAACAGAGTGCGTATCTCTCTGTTATGTACTCCCTTATATTGTTTCTTCTGCTCATCGTCCAATGTGAGGTAGGTTCCCCGGTTGATGAACTCTTCAGGATTGTTCCTGTGGACATATTTGTTCCAGTTATAGTACAGGAACGGCACACCCTGTTCATGCTCACGTACCGACGTGCCGCGGGCCTTGGCATCACTGAACAAGGTGAACAGGTTCGTATTGCATCCGTTCCGATCGGAATGCAATGCCATGAACAGTGCATTGAACGGGCTGGCCGACACGCCGTGCGGGTATAGCCTCGGATACCTCTTTCCAGAAGCGTTGAGCCAGTAACCATTGGCCTTCGAAGCCTCTCCCAAAGCAGTGGAAAGCAGACTGATTTGCCTTTCCTCTGCATTTTTCTCTATTTTGGATTTTTTCTTTCATACAGTATATGTTTTGGGGTTATATGCTACTGGATACCTCGTGTACGCACGATAGTCTCCTGTTGTCCGTTGTCGTAATTGTCCGAGGCCCTTTGACGGAGCTGTTCGCTTCTGGCGAGTACGGCGTTTGCCAGCGTGTTGAGCGGTAAGGCTCCGGCCCGGTAAGCGTCAGTCACGGTCTGCGATAATTGGATAGTACAGGGTACACGGTCAATTGTCGCGACAAGCATGTTGCCTTGAAGTACGGGATTCGTGATGCGAGGATTGAGCGGTTCGTCAGGATAATGGCGGTATTGGGCTGCACCTCTATTGGCCGTGTTCATTTCGCCTTCTGACCGTTCACGCAGCACTTCATGCCCGGCCTTGTTCAGCAGGTTCGCCCCGCCGAGACCGATAAGGAGCATCTTCAGCAGCGGATTCCGCACAAACATACCGGCCACTATGCTGGCTATAGGCAGCAGGTTGTCCTTGATGTTCAGGGACTGTGTCTTGCCTGTAAATACTCCCAGCAGAATATCCGGCAGCATCGCCATTACATAACCGAGATTGCCGGCAATGTCTCCCCATGCCGCTCAGTCCAAGGGTGCCGAGCAGATCTTCCCATCCGCCCGTGTTGCCGTTGGATGCCGGCGTTTCAGACAGGTCATTCACGGATGTACCCCTGTTTCCTGCATGACCTCCGGCTCTTTTTTCCGGTTGTACCGTTTCCTGATGTACCTGTTCCGGCTCTTCCGCATCCGTTTGTTTCTTTTCCTCCAGACTTTTCAGGTAGGCTTCTTCCTGCCCCGGTGCGACGACCAGCGGCACATCCTTGTAGCGTTCCGGCCGTTCCTGTTTCAGCTTGTCCTGCAAGCCTTTTCAGGAACGGGAACGGTTGCTGCTTCTTCATCCAGTCCGTAAAGTTGAAATTGCAGACCGGTATCTGTTTCTTCAGCTGCTCATTGGCGGTTGCTGTGAAACTATCCTTGTCTGCGGTCATGGTGGCTGCTTCACGCCGGAAATCTTCAAACACATTGTGTTCGCTGCCGAATACACCCTGGCTGATACATTGTTCGACTGAAATCGACTTGGGGTCTTCCGGCTCCAAATGTGCCATGGTGGCGGAGACGGCAGCATCCACACCGATGAATCTGGCGAATGCCGCCCACGAACCGGCACCGCCCAGCATGACGGTATCCGCCGAGGCACCCAACAGCCATCCCGCACCCTGCTCAACTTTGCTCGGCCGGTAAGCGGCCTCGCCACGCTTCTCGATCTCCTCGGCAAGCGGGGAACGGCTCAACATCTGCGGCAGGCCGAACAGGCTTGATTCCGCGGCCTTGCGGATGATATAATCAGCCGAAGACTTGGGCATACGGTCTTTCACCAGTTTGTCTATCATCTGCTGTTCCAGACGATAGTCCATGTAGGCATAGGCGAGATCGCCGCCAAGCTGTTCCGACAGTTCGTCGTACCGTTCGCGGCCGATTTCCTTCACGACTGCATCACGCCATTGCCCGGCCATATACGCAAGGTCGTGCTGTATGTCTTCCGAAGCGGCGATTTTCTCCTTGCACATCTCTACATAATCTTCCGTTGTCTTGGAGTTCCATTCGCCGGTAACTTTGAGCAGCTGGTACGGGTCGTTCAAAGGTTGGGCTGAAGAAGCCATCATGCTGAGAACCCCGCCAAGGGAGGTGGAATATTCCTTCATTTCCTCACCTTGTTTCCGGGCAAGATAATCTCTTGTCTCATCCATGACGGAAGCAAGGTGGTAACGGAAATAGTCATCCGAAAGACGTTCCAGTTCCGCGAATCGTCTGCTTTGTTTTATAGTTCCGTCCATAAGTATCCTATATCATATTTATCTGTTTCAACAGTTGTTCTTTTGTCTGTTCAATCGCATTGTGGTACACTTCCATCTGTTTGGGGAAGAACTCCTCCAGCCATGCGTCTTTCTCGATGTTGTCATGGATGAAGCGTATCGCCTGTTCACGCTCTATCTCCACGGAGGCTTCACCTTCCTCCCGGTTGTTGAACCATGCCTTTGTCCACCAGCGGACACCGACCCGGTCCGGATATACCGACACGATACGCGGTATGTCGAAGCTCTGGATGTCGATGTCGAGTTCAGCCAGCGGATCAATGATGCCGCTGTAGCTTACGGCTTCGTCATGGAGTTTTTTTTTATGTCTCCGCTCATGGTGGAGAGGTACACGTTGTGACGCAGGGCCAGGTAATGCAGGAAATCAGCGATGAGCAGGTTCTGTACCTTGCTGACCAGCGGAATGGATTTATGTCCCAGTCCGAGAGGATTGGCCATGCTCGGCATGTTCTCGTAGAAATATTCTCTCATCGCCCCCATGGTGAAGATGTGGCGCAGGGACTGCTCCGTGTGCTCCGGGCAACACGTAGGCTCCGCGTTGCAGATCCTCCATGTAGTACGGCAGGAAACGCAGCATCAGTTCCTCGATTTCCCGTTGTCCTTGTCGTAATCGGTCTTCACGGTCATTTCCAGATCCGGGAATGCCGCCGTTTCATGTCCTCCCGCCTGACGAAGCGCACGGATGTTGCCGTAAAAGCATGGTCAGGAACTCCAGCGGATTCAGTTCCTCTCCCTTGAACCGGGCTTCGACGTGCAGCCTGTCACCGCTCAAGGCCACAGTCTGACCGGCTTTCACGCGTTGCCCGAACTGCGCAAAGACATTTGACAGGTGTCCGTATGTCACCTCATATTCCCCGTACCGGATAGTCTGGCATATCCCGTGTACCGGATCATTGCCGACCCCTGACACGATTCCGCTCGCGACGGCAGACAGCCTGTAATATCGGGCGTTGTAGTCAATGCCATGGTGGAAAAACGGCTTGCCCGTTCCGGGTCGGTCTGTTCGCCGTAACCGAGAGTCATTTCCACCTCCTTGCCCTGGGGCTCCTCGAAAGGCATACAGTAGCCGCTCTCGGAGTGAAGTATCATTTCTTCTGTATATTTCATTTCGTTCTGTATTGGTTCATAATGTTATCTTCTCATTCCTCCGTTATAGGTCTGTTCCTCGCTCTGGCCGGGGAAGCCTGTGTCCTTGCCACGCTCTCCGTGTTCGTGTCACGGAAGACGCCGGCATTGTTGCCGATGAGCATCATGCCGAGGAAAGCCCCGGCGATCTTGCCCAACCACCCGAAACGTCCGAAAATGAGAAAAGCGGCGGCGATAAGGCCCGCGATGCTCAATCCAGATACGTTGCCATGGCCGAGGTTACGGACAAAATTGCCGAGCATGTTTATGCCTCCGCCACTCGAAGCCTGCCGTAGGAAATTGATACCCCGTCAAGTTTGGAATCTATTCCCGCCACAGCTCCGCTTAACGTGCCGACGGCTTCTCCGGCCTTGTCCGTCAGTCCCCGTACATCTTCGGCGGTATCTGCCAAGGCATCCGTGGCCGGTTCTCCGATGACCGCATCGCTCACGATACGCACCACGCTCTTGTCTGTCGTCAGCTTTTCCCAGCCGACATAACCGATCGCACCTCCGACGGCGGCAGTCTTGACGGCTTGTCCGGCGCCCCGTAACGTCTGCGACGGATGAAGTGCCGCTTCACCCACGTTTTTCCCGGTTGCCAAAACAGCCTTGCCGGTACCTTTGGCCGCCTTGCCGCCATACTTCAATATTGTACTCCATACTCCCATATCTCGTTCTTTTTAAGGTCTTACATTTTTTCCGATCTGCTTCCATCTTCGTTTGGCGGCTTCCACAATGTCGCGTTTGTCCGCAACAGGGCGTGCGCCTTCGTCGATTTCATACCAGATGTCACTCATAGTCGTATATTTCACGGCCTTGGTCAGCCGTTGCAGCTTGGTGTTCATCAGCTTGAGCTTCGGCCTGATCCCGAAGACTATCTCCATGCGTTCCCTTTCCGTCATCTTGCTTTCCGCAAGACAGGCCATTCGTATGTCATTTACTATTTCCACACTGCCAAGCATCAGCTCCCGGTAAATCCTGTTGCGCTCCGTGGAAAGGGCTACTGCCAATGCGTTGGTCGTGCTCCGGCTAACCTGCCTGGTAAAATCTTCCATATTGTCCGTCAGCCTTGAGATTTCGTGATAAAAGCCATAAATCTGTGCGGCATAGCAGACGATGGACCGGAAAGAATCCAGATACTTGTTGAACTCCCTTTGCAGGTCGGCCGTAGCCTGTACTTCCTCTTTCGTCCATATATGTCCGGTAGTCTGCAGCATCATCACCTTCTCCTGGTTTTTCAGCTCTTTCTGCGCCTTGTCCGTGTAGAGCAGTATCATTCCGGCCAGAACCGGATCGTTCTGTGCCTGTATCTTGCCGATACAGATGCCCGTCAGCAGCATAACTATCAAAATCGTCCGTTTCATCGCGTCATTCTTTATCGTGTCAGGGAGGCTGCCCGGCGCCAGCGTGACATGGCCATGCGGGCAACTTCACCGTTGTTGCGGTCAAGCATACCTGCCGTCACATTTCTCCATACATCATTGAAAGTATAGTACCGGATGCTCAGGTAGAGCAGATGCAGCTTCCGGCTGAAAGCCGACAGCCTGTCATTCAGCGCCCATAGCGTAGTGCTGCGCTCCGCACCGGTCAGCATATTCTCTTCACCGCCTTTGGCAACGGCATCGTTCAGCAGTGTATATACGGAGACCAGTTCCGTGGCCGTCTCGATATAAAGGTTGTTCATGCCCATACTGGCAACGATACCCTGCGGGTTGTCCTTTATCGCTTTGCCCAGTTTACCCAGAGTCAGGAAGATCCGGACCCCGTCGTTATAGAGATGCGTACAGGCTTTCAGTGACGAAGCGTATCCGTTCACCGTCTTCAGGTAGCCGTTGTACTGTTTCTGCCATTCATGGATGCGGTTGAATTCGGCGGCGATGCTGTTCTGCAGGAGTGCCGTCTGCGTCTGTCCCTTGATCTGTTTTTCAATCTGGCCGTTTATCAGCTCGTTGCCCTCCGCCAGAGCAATCCACTCCAGCGGATTGGAAGCCGCTATCTGGGCTTTGGACACCTGCGGCAGAAGCAGGACGGCAACGAGGGCCAGACTCCAGTTAATGATTCGTGATCTCATATATTCCCTTTTTTCTTTTGTTGTATTCCACCCGTTCGCGGACAAGTGTTACTATGTCATCCCTGCGCCGGATACCGGTCAGATCAAGCCTGGGGGTATTCCGGTCCATCGAGAAAATGCTCACCGTCTTCAGCCCGCAAAGCTGCTGCAGCAGGCTTTGATTTTCCGTGAAGTCCACGATACGGTATAATTCCATATAATCTGTCTTACGCCAGATGATGCCATGCTCGCACACGAGCTGTTCGGACCCGATGCGATAGCGTATGCGTCGTAGATAGATGAACCTGTACACCAGGAACAGGGAAAGCAGAAGGGCGACCCACATGGACAGAGTCGTGAACGGCAAGCCGTCAATTCCGCCAAAGACCCATCCTGCACAGCATAACACAAGAATGGGCAGCTCGTTGATGACGAACTGTCCGGTGTGGGGCACAAACACATGAGTGCGGAATAAACGGTCTGTCGGCATGATGTTTTCGTTTTATCTGTGATAACTGGTCTGCCGTTCTTCCTCGTCCTGTCCTGAATGCCGTACTTCAATCGGATTGACCAGCCCCTCGGTCTCTTTGAGATACTCGGGATTGGTCTTGCCAAGCAACGCATCGTTCCAGTCCTTGTAGCAAGGCAGAATGGGAAATTCTCTGATATTTTCCGGGGAAATGTTCATCTGTCCGGCTATTGCCTTGAACTTTTCCACGAACAGCCGTCCGGCGGCATCATTGTCGAAACAGAGGTAATGGTGTGCCTCCGGTGTGGCGGCAAGCATACCCTTGATCTGACCCTCTGTAGGGGTACCGCCGGTAGATACATACACGCTCTTCCTGGATAGGTCCGGGTTGCTCTTGATCTGTTCCCGGTTGAGCTGATAGAAGGCCATCGCGTCATAGGCACTTTCAAACCATGCCACTCCGCCGACGGAATCCAGGTCACCCTTAAGGTTGGCTATCCACAGCCCCTCGCTTGAATTGCTGCCCTCAGCCTTGCCCTTGTAACTGCCGCTGCCGTCCGGACGCGGGCGGCCTCGTTCCTCAAGGCCGACAACCGTCCCCGGGTCTTTGGGCAAAGACATCGGAAAGGCAAGGTTCGTGTATCGGGTCCCGTCTTCACGGACTTTTGTCGCCAGGTAGAAATCTCGGTGGAAGGCATACTGTGTGTAGAGGTCGATTCCACGGTGTTTGAAGAAAGGATAGAACTTCTTCTGCGTATCCCTGTCCTGAGGGTTGAACCTGTGAATCTCGTAATCCGTTATGTCGAACGGTTTCACGTCACGTTTCGGCTGGATAATCCGTGTACTACGTTCCTCGATGGGATGGTTCAGCAACCGGTTGCACACGAGATTGACAAGCCGGTCCGGAGATACTCCTGCCCGGTATTCCGCGAAAAACTGCGGGTATTCCTTGATGAAGGATATGATGTTATAGACTTTCTGTTCCTGTGCCTTGAAACAGCACTTGCCGTTCGGCATCACGATGAACTTGTCGCCACGGATACGACGGCCTTCGCTGTCCATACGCACATACGACGGATAACGCAGACCGTCACGCTTGTTCAGATGATAGCCCGCGTCAATGAGTATGTCCTGAATGTTCAGTCTCTGTAGAAAATCATCGTATGTAAGGTCTCCGTTCCTCATAAGTTTACCTCCCCATTCTCATATCACCGATTTCCCGGTTCATCTGTGCCTCGAAATTCCGGATGGCAACATCCCTCGGAGTGTCAACACCGGGTTTGAAATAAGGACGCGGCCCATGGTAATGTTCCTCATAACACTCTGGCCCGTGATGGCATCTGAGATTATGCACGACCTCAGAAACCACCACGGCACCTGCTGAAAGGGCCGCAAGAATTTTTATGCCCAGTCCTTTGCTTGTTTCCGGACGGGGGCGCAGGTCTGCCTCGCTGAAGATCTTCGCGAAAAGTTTCGTCCGATGGTAGTCGTCCGTGGCGAGAAACTTGTCGTATTCCTTCTGGGTAATCTCGTGGCTGTAGGTCTGCCCGTCGATGACGGCGGTCATCCTGTACTTTCCCTCTTCCGGTCCGGGTTCCACGGCAATCTGGCTTATCTCGGTTCCATGCCCGCCGATCTCATCCGACAGCTGCAGGCTGTTGCCATAGTCTTCCGTCTGCCCGTTCGCCTGTGCGTATTCCTGGTAATGTCTTGCGGCCAGTTCCTCGTGCACTTCAGGATGGAGGCCGATGGCGATATGCTTGTCACTGTTCAGATCATCCAAGGTCACTTTATCCGCGAAATCTCCGGCAATGACCCCGTTCAGGAGCTCCAGACGTTGCTCAATGGAATGCTCTTCAAGAGAATTCGATGTAAGCGTTTTGATTTCCTCTTCCGTCAGGTCATAGACCATGTCCGCGTTGACATTCTCGGACTGCACGGTGAGGGTTCTGTTCTCCGCATCGACAATAAGCCCGTGCGAAGCAAGGCACTCCGACCATTTTTCGTTCGAGAAATAGACAGGCGAAGCGACAAGCTCCCTGTACGGGCGGGCAGGTTCCTGGCTGCGGGGACGGCTGACCATCGGTGTAATGGCAGCCTGCAAGTCCTGCAGGACATCACGGGGCTGTACGGGTTGTTCCGGCTGTCCTCCCTTGTAATAAAAGCCGTAGCCTCCGGACTGCAGCTCGCCGGGCTTCATGCGTCCGTCAGGACGTTCGGGGACAATGGGCGCTCCGGGGAAAAAGAGCTGTCCGCCGACCCTGCGCAGATGAAAACCGCCCTGCTGGCGCGGTGTCCATCCGAGTATGGGAGGAAACAGCCCCCAACGGCCTGTACGCCCGTATTCACCCATTCCGATACGGTAGCCGTGCAGACCCATCGCCACACGTCCGTTAGCATTGCGGGCATGGACAAAGTTCTTGGGCAGATAGAAATCCTTTGCAAGGATGCTTGTGAGCACATTGTAGGCTTTCTTGTTGGCAGTGTTTGTTCCCCAGTCCGTAAGCGCCAACAGTTGTTTCTCGGTAATCTGATAGGTCAGCAGCGGCGAATCGTGTCCCTGTACGATCAGCTTGTAGCCGCCACCGTCAAATGCGATATGGGCTTGAAGCCCGTTGCGCATCAGTATGTCGCGCATTTCAGGCTGCAAGTCCATCGCTCTGGGGTTTGTATTGGTTCGTATTGCCATAGTCTGATGTTATGATTGTTATCCGCTATGCGTTTCCTTCCTCCATCGCCGCTTCCAGCTGTTCGTCCTTGTAGCGGACAAATTCGGCGGCAGAATCATTCCCGATAACGAGGTTGCGTTCCTCACAGTAACGGGCATATTCCTCCTGCCACTCCGCGGAAAAATGGTTCACATAGTCGAGCCAGCCGTATTCGCCGCTCTGCATTTTCTCTATCAATACCTCTTCGGGATAATACTGGTGCTGTGCCATATCAATCGGTTTTTATTTGTGAATAGCTGCCGAGCGGTTGCGTTCCCCGGCTTTTTTCTGTTCGTTCCACAACTCTTCGGTATATTCCTCTTCCGGAACATAGTCGAGGTTTCCGTCATCTTCCATGACCCAGCAACCGTAACAGCCGAACGTGTATTTGTCCCATTCACGCTTGGACTGTTCCCTCCATCGCTGCTCGTCGCCGGAACAGAAACGGATACCGGTCTTGGAATGAAGGTCAATACCTACCGTGACGGGCTCATCGTCCACGACCAGCGTCAGCGGATCTCCGTGCTGCATTCCGTTCACCTCTGTTGCACCGAGATGCAGCTCCTCGGCCAGCACCTGCAGATTGCGCCCGATGATGGGCGTGGGAACATACATGACCTGCTTCGTCCCCGTGTCAATCTGGACGAAAGCCTTGTTGTGCCTGCCGTCAGCGGTTTCCACATCCGCGATGATGGCCTTGCCCTCAAGCAACTGTTTCTGCTGCGTTTCGTCAAAGCGTTCCAGCGGCGAAGATTTCAATGCCGGATAGAAGACCACGTCCGTCTGGCCACCCTCCATGCGGATAAGAGCGAATCGGGTACGGCTTTCCACCGTTTCTCCGTGCTCGTCGGTGACACGCACGGGAAGAACGGGCGAATGGCGTCCGTTGTAAATATCATCAAGGACGTGCATCGGCAGATCCTCGATCATCTCCTGCGTGAGCCCGAATCGGGCAAGCGTCGAAAAGGGAATCTCTTCAAATTCAAAATGCGCCTTTTTCATACTATATCAAGTTTGTAAAATTATGTTCGGCAAATATAGTATGACCTTGTAAATTCAAACAAAAACACAGATATATAAATGATTATAATATACCATTTTTATAACATTAGTACGATTTTCTTTGAATAATCGTACTAATTGCGATAAAATATGCAAACTAATAGCAGAATGCATGGCCGTTCATGTCGAACATAGACAGACCATGCTAATTTTGCAGCATGAGAAAAATTTTATGGATGATTATATCAGGCATTTCGCTCAGTCTGATACCGGCAATGGCACAATTCAATACAGTTTCCTCCGCTTCCGATTACTATCGGGAGGAAAGTGTGCAGGCGGCCACCAAGGACAAGGAAACAGCTTCAGACAATACGGGTTCCGGGAAAGGTGTATCGGAAAACACCGGCAAATCCGGGGCTCGCGGCGATGTGCAAAGGCAGATGGTGGTTGAGCGTTACCTGAGTGTCAGTTATCCGTTACCGAGAATCAAGGTAACTTCTCCATACGGTTACAGGAAAGACCCCTTTACCGGCAAGCGTAAATTTCATGGGGGAATCGATTTGCAGGCACGTGGCGACAAGGTGCTGGCGATGATGGCGGGAACTGTCGTAAAGGTCGGGCAGGACAAGACTTCCGGCAAGTATGTTACGCTGCAGCACGGGAACTGCATGATCAGCTATTGCCACCTTTCAAAGATTCTCGTAGCCAGGGGAACAGCCGTCCGGCCGCGTGATGCGGTCGGTATTACCGGCTCTACAGGGCGCAGCACGGGAGAACACCTGCATATCACCTGCCGCCTCAATGGCAAGAGTGTCGATCCCGCAATCCTTTTTGAGCATGTCAGGAGAGTACAGCAGGAATGTGTTTCGGCACTGGCCGAACTATGACTTTTTTCTCCCTTTGATTGCATGGCTGATACTGTCGCCCCATACCGACATCCGGACGACGGACATCGGCGGCATGGAAAACGTCTTTCCATAGAAAATGGCGGCAACCACCTTGCCGCCGTGCCTTTCTATTTCCTCCTTGTAGTCGGACACACTCTGTCCGGTCGTCAGCACATCGTCAATGATAATGATTTCTTTTCCCTTTATATCACCGGTAATCTCGTAATTCCGCTCAAGGACACGGCTGTCCGCTCCGTCCGCTTCATGTAGGCTTTCCCGGGCATCGCAGATCACCGTATCGTACAGTCCTGATGTCAGATCCGGCCTGTGCTTGCCCATATACCAGTTCAGCCGCTTGAACCGCTGTTCATACTTTATCCAGTTGCTGCACGGCATGAACATGATATGATAAGGCTTGCCGTCCGCCTGTATGGCGGTCATACATGCCTTGAAGAACTCGATGCCGTGTATCTCTCCCTGCTTGAACCGGTAGATGGAACGGCAGAATGTCCGTTGTGCTTCATTGAGAAAATCATTGTACCGTGACGGATAGTAATAGTCGTAAAATGCAATCCGGATTCCACGGAACTTGAACGGTTTGAGCGGATGCCTGTCGTCGAACCGGTCGGGATACATGCAGCAGAACATACGGCAGGCGTCTCGATGTCCGGCCATTACTGCCATACGGCAATAGCGGCCTCTTTCGTCTTCCCGGCTTGCGCTCCGTGCGGCTGCATACGCCGCTTCACCGGCTTTCCGTCGCCAGAAAGCGATGACATGCAACATCCCGACCACTATGCCGAGCAACACCAGGAGCACAAGTTTCTCACTCATATTGAACCTTTTTACTTTTGCAAAGTAAGCAAATTATCGGTGCTGGCCTTGAAATGGAACCGGTAATTTGTTCGATCCCATTATATATCCTTCTTGCCGTCCCCTTTTACAAGTCTCTTCCTTTTTCCTATGGGGCTTCCTTTCTCTTTTCGTCGGCGAATATAGGACGAAGCGTATCAATGCCAAACCGCATTCCATTCGGATGACGAAAACAGACTGCTGCACAATCGGTTTTCTATCCGGATTTGGCTTATGATACCAACTGCTTCATCCTCCTTATGCCTCAAAAAGTTGAAAATACAGCCCTCAGTTCAAAAAGAGGGAAATAAAAAACAGATTTTCAAACAATTAAAACGGAAAGAAATGAAAGAAGAAATCAGACAGGACGGCAGGACAATACTGTCAAGTGAAGACGGATTCAGCATCCGCATGTTTTTCAACAACCTGAGCGGAAAGAACTTTTCCGGAAAGGAGTACCGGGACTATGTCAGAAACATAGCCTTCGGCGAAATGGGATTCAGACCGGGAACAATCGAACTCTATTGCGACGGGAAGAAAGTCAGGACAGGCACACTTCCCGAACTCTGAACAGCAGTCAGGGGCAAAAGTCAAATTTCGTGAGGATAACTTATAAACGGGAGCCCAAGCGGTTCCGGCTAAAAGAATGAACAACTAAAAAATACAGGTATGGACACAACAGCAGCAACAATGCATCCGGCAGAAGAATATCTCCGTAACGAACAGAACCCACCGGTCTTGTATGTCAGGATTTACGGGGAACGCAGGAAATTGTTTATCAACCGTGGCGGGGAGAACGTCATCGGTATTATTGCGAAAGGGAAACGCAAACATGGCTACATCTTTTCAGACTGGAACAGCATCGAAAAAATCTATTATCCGTCACAGGAAAAGGAAGACGAAAAGGATATGGACAGGAAAATGATTCTCAAATACCAGAAGCTCGCACGCCTTGCCACGCATACCAACGACTGGCTCCGTAAGATTGCAGCAGCAGACCTTGAGAAGTCCCTGTACGAAAACCGTATCACCACGGGAACGGCTATTGACGGAAAGTGCATCCGACTCTCCACGATTGAGAAGTATTGCGGAAGCTGGGACATGCAGCGGTTCCGCCAGGCCATGAAGAATAAGGAGAAATTCTCGACGCTTCGTTTCGACTTTTGCGGTTATGACGGTACGCTTTGGTGCGAGCCGCGGGACAATGGTGACATGGCTGCAGGATTCAGCAAGGAGTACCGGAATTGCGGCAACGGCTATTACTATCTGCTAATCAATGACGAGTTTGTGATTGGTTACGATATTGACTGATAATCCACGGACAGACCTTACCGGGGCCCGGCAGGGTCTGTTTCGGCTTCGGTCTGCCGACGGCATAGTCCCTTTTTATCGACGGCATGGCCATGCGCCGTCCCTTTTTTACCTCAGATCTTCCTTTTCTATTTTTCCATCCGCCTGTTTTCAATCCTTTTCTATCCATCCCTCTTGTAGCTGCTCTTCCGTTCTCCGCCGTGCGACCTCGGGGGATTGGATTTTTCAGCAAAGGTAACCGCCGGTTTCCATTCCTGCCAATGCCGGCATTCTGCCCGTGGGGTCTCGGAAAAATCTTCCTCTCCGGCTGTCGAGCGTATTTTTCCTTACCGGCCATGGCGGATGTCCACCGCCACCTTTCAAGGCAGAAAAATAATCCCTGCGGCCGCAAACGGGCCGAAAAAAGGGAAATAAAAAAATAGGTTAAATCATGGGTTACAACAAATTGACATCATTATCGGCCAACATCAAGGCCATAGAGACAGCAGTAGCTATCCACTCGCAGGGCAGGACAGCCACGCAAGAGGAAAAACAGGTATTGGCGCAGTATTCAGGTTTCGGCGGTATCAAGGATGTACTGGACTTGGGTACGGACAAGCCGCTTGACAAAGAGGTTGCCGGGCTTTTGAACCGTCTGCTGGATGCGTTAAGGACACTTGCAGGGGGTGACGAGGCAGCTTGCCGTTCACTTGTTGAAAGCATCAAGTCATCTGTATTGACAGCGTTCTATACGCCGCAATTCCTGATTGACGCAGTGGCGGCACAGATACACAAGACCTTTTCTGCCAACGGCTTGCAGATGCAAAGTTTTCTTGAACCGAGCGTAGGCATCGGCGGTTTCCTGCCTGTAGCCATGCCCGGCACACGCAGCTATGCTTTTGAGAAAGACACCATTACAGGACTTGTACTTTCGCTGCTGCATGAGGACGCAACCACCGTAACGGCAGGCTTTGAAACGATAGGCACACAGGAGCTGGAGCATCGGAAATTCGATGTCATTGCCTCAAACATTCCTTTCGGCAACTTCCGTGTCTTCGATGCCGACCTGTGGAAAAAGGGCGGTATCTACGAACAGGCCACAAAGACCATTCACAACTATTTTTTTGTCAAGGCTATGGAACTGCTTTCCGAGGGCGGTCTGCTTGCCTTTGTCACTTCAAGAGGTGTGGCCGACACGGCAGGAAATAAGTTTGTACGTGAGTATCTGGTGAACCATGCCGACCTTATCAGCGCAGTACGTTTGCCTGACGCTCTTTTCATGCAGACAAGCGGTATCGAGGTGGGCAGCGACCTGCTCATATTCCAGAAACATACCAATAAGACGGCACTCTCCGCACGTGAACAGATGTTTTTGCAGGTAGCCAAGGAAATGTACGACATGAACGGAACGATGACTGAAAACGCCAACAGGCTGTTTTCCATGCCGAAGACCGTACTGGCGACCGACAGCCGTATCGTGATGAACCAGCACGGCAAATATGTACGCAAACACCAGTGGCTCGGCTCTGATGCGGCCATGGCACAATACCTTTCCGCTTTGCTCAAATACGACTTTGACCGGTATTTCCGCAAAATACTTTTCGGACAGCAGGGCGAAGCGTCCGTGCAGATGTCGCTGTTCGGGATGCAGGAGACGACCGCACTCTCCGTAAACAGAGGACGGAGAGCCTACACGGAAAAACTCGAGGACTGGATGAAAAGCGGTACATTGGTAATGTTCGAGGGGCAGATTGGTACGGTCGTGTTCCGCAAATCAAGCCACTATGCCGATGTGGCCGTGGATTTCGTTCCGGTGAACGAGGGAAAGGTCAATATGGAGCGTGCAGCCGACTATTTCCCTGTCCGTGAAGCGTATTTCCTGCTTTCTACGAAAGAAAGGGATTTGCAGACTGAACAGACTGCCATACGTGAGCGGCTGAACACCCTCTATGATGCCTTTGTAGCCAAATGGGGATTTTTCCATGAGAACGACAACAAGGAGTTTATCATGCTTGACAGCCTCGGTGTCGAGGTGTTCACTATCGAAATGCAGCTTGGCGGCGATATAGTCAAGGCCGACATCATGCGTGAGCCTGTGGCTTTCACTAAGATTGCGACCGACCGTATTCTACAGCCGTCGGAAGCGCTGGCAAGCAGCCTCAATTTCTACGGCAAGGTGGAAATGGACTACATCATGCGCTCTACCAGCCTGTCTGATGAAGATGTAATCGCAGCGTTGCAGGGCGAGATATTCTACAATCCTGTTACGGATGAATGGGAACACAAAGGCAAGTTCATTGCAGGCAACGTGATAGCTAAATGCACGGAATTTGTTTCCTGCATTCCCGACCTTTCGGAAAGGCAGCAGCAATGGACGGAAATATCCGTCAAGGCACTGGAGAACGCAACGCCCGAACCGATACCTTATGAAGAGTTGGATATCAATATGGGCGAGCGTTGGATTGACCCGCAACTTTACGCCGACTTTGCGGCAGAACTTTTCGGGGTGGAAGCCGAAGTGATGTACTTTGATGTCAACGATACCTATGTAGTGCGTCTGAAAGGTTACTCCCCGGCAGCATACAACACCTATTCCGTGCGCAATTTCAACGGTGAAGACCTGTTTGTTCATGCCTTGCATGACACAGTGCCGGAGATAACCAAAGAAGTGTATCGCAACGGCGACAAGGTACGTGTGCCCGACGAGGAAGCCATTCAGGAAGCGGCCACCAAGATACAGGAAATCCGCAGCAATTTCAACCAGTGGCTCGATGCCCGTCCTCTGGAAGTCAGGGATGAACTGGTACGCACATACAACGAGCGTTTCAACTGCTATGTCCGTCCGGCCTACGACGGCTCGGCACAGACCTTTCCGCAGCTTTCCTTTGAGCAGTTCCCGTACAACGAACTCTACCCGTCGCAGAAAGACGCAATCTGGATGATTAAGCAGAACGGCGGCGGCATCTGCTGGCACGAAGTAGGCACAGGCAAGACCATGATTATGTGCGTCTCGGCCTATGAAATGAAGCGTCTGGGATTAGTACAGAAGCCTCTGATTATCGGCCTGAAAGCGAATGTACACGAAATTGCCGACACGTTCCGCAAGGCATACCCGAACGCAAAAGTCCTGTACCCGGGCAAGGAAGATTTCACACCGGCCAACCGCAGAGAGGTATTTTCCAAAATCAAGAACAACAACTGGGATTGCATCATCCTGACGCACGACCAGTTCGCCAAGATACCGCAGTCCGAGGAAACCATGATAGAGATATTCACCGAAGAGCTTTACGATGTGGAGCGAAGCCTTGAAGTGTTGGAACAGTCCACCATGCGCTACCGTAGCCGCAAGATGCAGAAAGGGCTGGAAGTGAGACAGGAAAATTTGAAGGCGAAGCTGTCAGAGCTTCGTAAAAAGCTGGACGACCGCAAGGATGATACCGTGGACTTTCATTCAATGGGTATAGACCACATCTTTGTCGATGAATGCCACATGTTCAAGAACCTCATGTTCCAGACACGCCACAACAGGGTAGCAGGTATCGGCAATACAAAAGGCTCGCAAAGGGCGATGAACCTGCTGTTTGCCATCCGTGACATCCAGCACCGAACGGGCCGTGACCTTGGGGCGACTTTTTTGTCCGGTACGGTGGTGGTAAATGCGCTGACAGAGCTTTATGTGATGTTCAAGTATTTGCGCCCACGTGAACTCAAGCGTCAGCAGATTAGCTGTTTCGATGCCTGGGCGGCCATATTTACCAAAAAGACAGCCGACTATGAGCTGAACGTGACAGGGGCAATCAAGCGCAAGGAGCGTTTCCGCACTTATATCAAAGTGCCCGAACTGGCGATGTTCCTGCGTGAAATCACCGACTACCGTACAGCCGACATGATACATCTTGATGTGCCGGAGAAAAATGTCCGCTTCCTCTCTCATGCGCCGACAATCGAGCAGGAAGAAATGATCGGACGCCTCGTTTCCTTTGCCGGTAGTGGAAACTGGGAAGACCTCGGGCTTGATACGATCGAGCCGGACAACCTCGACAAGGCAAAGATGCTCATTGCTACCAATGTGGCACGCAAGATGGCTCTCGACATGCGCCTTTTGGGTGAGAAGTTCAGCGATGATGCAGGTAACAAGGCTTCCATCTGCGCCCGAACCATCTATGACTATTATGTACGCTCGGCGGCCAATAAGGGTACGCAGTTTGTCTTCAGTGACCTTTCCACTTACAAGCCGAACGAGTGGAACATCTATACCGACATCAAGGAGAAGCTGGTACGCCTCGGCATCCCGGCTGATGAAATCCAGTTTATCCAGTGCGCCACCACGGAGAGGGCAAGGAAACGCCTCTTTGAAGACATGAACAGCGGCAGGGTACGTGTCCTCTTCGGCTCTACGTCGATGCTCGGTACTGGGGTCAACGCCCAGCAGCGGGCTGTGGCGGTGCATCATCTGGAGATACCGTGGAGACCTGCCGACATGGAGCAGCGCAACGGTCGTGCGGTACGCAAGGGCAACACCGTGAAACTCTGGGGCGGTAACGTGGTGGACATAATCATCTATGGAACAGAGAAGACTTTGGATGCCTACAAGTTCAACCTGCTCAAAAACAAGCAGATGTTTATCAACCAGATAAACAACGGCACTATTGCCGTGCGCCGCATCGACGAGGACTGCATGGACGAGGACAGCGGAATGAACTTTGCCGAGTTCGTGGCTATCCTTTCAGGAAATACTGACCTTTTGAACAAGGCCAAGCTCGACAACAAAATCATGCAGCTGGAGAAAGAACAGGCCATATTCAAGAAAGAGCGCATCCGTGCGGAGCGTAAGATTGCGGCCAACACGGAAGCTGTCGGCAAGGCAGAGCGCATCGTGGCGCAGGTCGAGCAGGATATGGAGTATATCGCATCCTATAGCGGCAACAGGGAAACGCTGTTGCTCAATCTGCAGCAGGCTACCCGGGAAGAGACAGGCCGTGAACTGCACCGCATAGCCAAGACATACAGGGGCGAGGCTTACCGTACCATTGGCAGCTATATGGGGCTGAATCTGCTTGTCCGCAGCGAGTACACCCTTTCCGGCTCGTTCGACCGTAACGCTTTCTTTGTAGAGGGCGTAAGCGGACTGAAATACCGCTGTGGCGTGTCGGGAGCCCTGCCGTTGGGATTTGCCGAATCGGCACGATACCCGCAGGCCGCACTTGAAAGGATGCCGTCTTTGATAGAGAAGCAGCAGAAGCAGATAGCCATGCTACAGCACGAAATACCGACCTTGCAGGAAATCACCGCCCGGAAGTGGAGCAAGGCGGAAGAACTGGAGCGGTTGAAACAGGGATGTAAGGAATTGCAGCAGCGGATTGACGAGGCACTCAAGGAAGCCGAGCGTCCGCAGTCCGAAGTTCCCGAAGAAGAAAATACTGTCAGGGCTGCCTGACCGTGATTCATTGATTTAACCTTTTGCCTGTCCGGTCGTGATGATCGGGCAGGTTTTCCTGTGTTTCGTCCTGCCGGGGCCGGCTGGCTTTTGTAGGCTGGCATCTGCCTTTTTTATCCTCCTTTTCCCTTTTTATCGCCTCCCTTTATATCTGTCTTTCAATCCTTTTATATCTTTGTCCTTGCAGTCCGTCCTGACCTTCCGGCTTATTGTTCCGCGAAAGTAACGGATAACAGCTGTACCTTGCAAATCCTCACGGCCTGCGGTGGCCGACGGAAATCTTCCTTCTCGGGGAGAAGCGTATTTCTGTCGCCAGATTTGTCCGGTTGCCGTTATCACATTCATTTAAGAAATATATTTATTATCAATAAGTCTTTAATATAATAGTCGTGAAATAACAAAGCAATCAAT
>VOFI01000620.1_pt1 | contig 73185 bp, 131 predicted proteins | sample 5384131 | NCBI WGS metagenome assembly VOFI01 (sample SAMN12384728, study PRJNA508395) | human gut metagenome | isolation source: healthy gut H | host: Homo sapiens
AGAGACAGTAACACTGACACCGTCAGCTACACCGGAAGGTGCAATGCTCAAGGGTCTTGTATGGAGTTCTTCTGATGAAGAAATCGCAACAGTAGATGAGAACGGTGTTGTTACAGCCCTGAAAGAGGGAACAGCAACGATCAAAGTATCCAATGTAGCCGGATTAGAGGCAACCTGCAAAGTCACTGTAAAAGGAAAAGCAGAGCAGCCGGATGTGGATAAAGAGGCCCAACTGCACCAGGTAAACTGAGCAAGGCAGAGGTTACGAAAGACTCCATCCAGATCAGATGGAAGAAGTCAAAAGATAATGTCGGAGTTGAAGGATACGAGATCTTCTTGAATGGAGTAAGCATCAAAAAAAAAGTATCTGCAGATACGACTTCTGTTATGATCAGCAATCTGCTGGCAGGAACAGAGTATCAGATCACTGTAAAAAGCATATGATGCAGCAGGAAATTATTCTGAGGAAAGCGGCTCTGACAGTGAAGACTCTTGCAGAGGACAAGAACAATTCTGGGAATAAAGATGACAATCAGAAACCTGATTCAGGTAATAAGAATGATGGTCAGAAGCCTTCCGGAGATCAGAACCAGAACAGTTCTGCAGATAAGAAACCAGCAGGAGTTCCGCAGGTAACGGTAGTGAAGACCGGAGACAGCGGAGCACCGATCGGAATCTTTGTAGTTCTTGCAATCGTGGCAGCAGGAGCAGTGGTTGTTGTAGTCCTTCGGATGAAAGCAGACCAGAAGAAAAATGCAAAGAAAAAGCATAGAAACCGCCCGGATGGGACAAGATAAGTAACCGGTCAGAGTACCAGTGAAAAGTATAAGATCAACCGATAAAATTTACATAAAGTAAATGGTTGTAAAATCCGGGTAAATAGCGTATAATAGCTTTAGGTAAAAAAGAGAACCAACCTGGGGTGTACGACAACCCTGTTATTTTGAACCTACATTGATTAAAAAGGGATTCCAATATTTCTGTATAATATGTCAGGCCTCCGATGTATGCAGTGGACGGCAGAAAGGCAGGATGAGGTTGCCCACCTAGCTGTGGCTAGGACTCAAAATACAGGGACCGGCATTTTGGGGTTCACGAAAGATAAAAGGCGGTCGTCTTGTACGGCCGCTTTTGTACGGAAAAAGTGAAAAGGATTTTCAGCTATATGAGTAAAAAAGAAAAAAATGAAAAACTGGGTGCTGAATATTATACGGACAGTGAATACGCACCACACCGGTGCTTATAGCAGCCCAGGCAGCCTATTTTTTTGTATTGTCTCTGATACCGATTTTTCTTCTGCTTATTACGATGGTACAATACACACCGGTTACGATGAATGATGTGATGGAACTGGTTCTTCCGGTTTTCCCTGATACGGTTTCACCGCTGATCCGCAGCGTGATCGTGCAGGTTTATACAAAATCGAATGGATTCATCCCGTTTACTTTACTGGTTGCCCTGTGGTCGGCCGGAAAAGGCGTTCTGTCTGTGACCTATGGATTGAACTACATTTATGATAATATTGAGACGCGAAATTATTTTTATCTGCGTTTCAGGGCATGCTTTTATACGGTATTGTTCCTGATTGCGATCATGCTCTCACTGGTATTGTCCGTATTTGGAAACAGTCTGAGCGCGGTTGTTTATGAGCATATCCCTTTTATGAGTAAGGTGATGAATTTTATCATCAGGATCAGGACATGCCTTACACTGGTTGTGCTGACGTTTTTCTGGGATCTGGTATATAAGTTTCTGCCAAACCGGTCCAACCGTGGAAAGACAACATTGCGGAAGCAGCTTCCGGGAGCATTTTTTACAGCATCGGGATGGCTTTTGCTTTCATTCTTCTTTTCAGTCTACCGGATATTTTTACAGGTTTTACAAGTATGTATGGCAGTTTTACGACGATCATACTGATTATGCTGTGGCTCTATGGATGTATGTATATATCATTCTTCTCGGAGGTGAGATCAATGCGATCCTTGAGGGACTTGGGATTACGAAACGCCTGACAAAAGGGTTGACAAAAGAGAAACGTATGTTAAAATAGTTAAGGTAAGTTTTTACTAATTTATTGACAAGAGATAAAAGCTAAGACCGTGCAAAGTAGAGAACCGGTTTCTGTCAGAGAGGGAAGATCACCGGCTGCGAGTTTTCCCAAGTTCAATCGGCAATCGAATTTCCCACGTGAGCTGCATTTTTGAAAGACCAGTAGAAAATGCCGTATGTTGTACGTTACACAAGCACGAGTGCCTGTGACAGATGTTGCAGGAAGCAGGGTACTGGGCGAGTAATATACCTCGTCCCTTTGGGGGACGGGGTTTTTTTGTAGAAAAAATCAATCGAAGAAAGATTCGTCCCTGTTGAGCAGAAAGGAGTAAATGATGAAAGAAAACTGGAACAGATCAAAGCGGAAGCAGTCGCAAAAAAATTCAGGATACTGACGTTCCGGAAAAGCTGAATGATGTACGTGTTAAGTTCCTTGGAAAAAAGGAGAACTGACAGCCGTATTGAAAGGAATGAAAGATGTTGCCCCGGAGGAACGTCCGAAGGTAGGACAGCTTGTAAATGATACAAGAGCAGCCATTGAAGAACTTTTTAGAGGAATCAAAGGCAAAAATGGAAAAAGCGATCCGTGAAGAGAAGATGAAAGCAGAAGTGATCGACGTTACTCTTCCGTCTAAGAAGAACAACGTAGGACACCGTCATCCGAATACGATCGCACTGGAAGAAGTAGAGCGGATCTTTATCGGTATGGGATATGAAGTAGTGGAAGGACCAGAAGTAGAGTATGACCTTTATAATTTCGAAAACTGAATATTCCGGCAAATCATCCGGCAAAAGGATGAGCAGGATACTTTCTATATTAACAAGGACATTGTGCTTCGTACGCAGACTTCTCCGGTACAGGCACGTGTCATGGAGCAGGGGAAACTTCCGATCCGTATGATCGCACCGGGAAGAGTGTTCCGTTCTGATGAAGTAGACGCGACACATTCACCGTCCTTCCATCAGATCGAGGGACTGGTCATTGACAAAGATATCTCCTTTGCAGATTTGAAAGGTACATTGGAAGTATTTGCAAAAAGAGTTGTTTTGGACCGGATACGAAGACAAAATTCCGTCCGCATCATTTCCCGTTCACAGAGCCCAGCGCGGAAGTGGATGTGAGCTGCTTTAAGTGTGGAGGAAAGGGCTGCCGTTTCTGTAAGGGATCAGGCTGGATCGAGATCCTTGGATGCGGTATGGTTCATCCACATGTGCTGGAGATGTGCGGAATCGATCCGGAAGAATATAATGGCTTTGCATTTGGTGTAGGTCTCGAACGTATTGCACTTCTGAAATATGAGATTGATGATATGCGTTTATTATATGAAAACGATATTCGTTTCCTGAAGCAGTTTTAGTGAACGAAAAAGAGAAATTACAGGGAAAAGCGGGCAGGCTTCAGTCCTGAGGATACAGGAATAGAAGCAAAGGCAGATAGAAAAGGAGATAGAACATGAATACATCATTATCATGGATAAAAGCATATGTTCCTGATCTTAATGTAACTGCACAGGAATATACAGATGCAATGACATTGACAGGAACAAAAGTAGAAGGTTTTGAAAAGCTGGATGCTGACCTTGACAAGATCGTGGTTGGTCAGATCGAGAAGATCGAAAAGCACCCGGATGCAGACAAACTGATTATTTGTCAGGTTAATGTGGGAGCTGAGACAGTACAGATCGTTACAGGAGCAACCAATGTATTTGAGGGGCAAAAGTTCCGGTTGTACTGGATGGCGGACGCGTTGCAGGAGGTCATGAACCGGGACAGCGTGTTGCAGGTGGAATTAAGATTAAAAAGGGAAAACTCCGCGGAGTACCGAGTTATGGTATGATGTGTTCCATCGAAGAACTTGGCTCTACAAGAGATATGTACCCGGAAGCACCGGAGAATGGAATCTATATTTTCCACGATGATGTCCAGGTAGGAGCAGATGCGGTAGAAGTACTGGGACTGCACGATGTAGTTTTTGAGTATGAGATCACTTCAAACCGTGTAGACTGCTACAGTGTTGTCGGAATTGCAAGAGAGGCAGCAGCTACATTTAATAAAGAATTTAAGCCACCGGTTGTAACAGAGACTGGAAATAATGAAGATGTCAATGATTATGTAAAAGTTTCTGTAGAAAATACAAACCTTTGTTCAAGATATTGTGCGAGAGTTGTAAAGAATATCAAGATCGGCCTTCACCGGAATGGATGCAGCGGAGACTGGCATCCGTTGGAATCCGTCCGATCAACAATCTCGTAGATATTACCAATTATGTAATGGAAGAGTATGGACAGCCGATGCATGCATATGATCTGGATACACTTGCAGGACATCAGATTGTAGTAAAGAATGCAGCAGAGGGTGAAAAGTTTACGACACTGGACGGACAGGAAAGAACGATGGATCAGGATGTCCTTATGATCTGTGACGGAGAGAAAGCAGTTGGTATCGCCGGAATTATGGGCGGAGAAAATTCCATGATCACAGATGATGTAACAACAATGCTTTTTGAGGGCAGCCTGCTTTGACGGTGTAAATATCCGTAAGTCAAGTAAAAGAGTGGGACTGCGTACAGACGCTTCAGGTAAATTTGAAAAAAGGACTTGATCCGAACAATGCAATGGATGCCCTGAACCGTGCGTGCCAACTGGTAGAAGAGATGGGAGCCGGAGAAGTTGTCGGTGGAGCTGTAGATGTATACAGTAAAAAAGAAAGAACCCGTACGTGTGCCATTTGATGCGGCAAAGATCAATCGTATGCTGGGGACAGACATCTCGGAGGAAGAAATGATCGGTTATTTCAAAAAAAGATTGACTGGGCTATGATGCCGAGACAAAAGAAGTGATCGCACCGACATTCCGTCACGATCTGTTCAGAATCGCAGACCTGGCAGAGGAGGTTGCACGTTTCTATGGATACGATAATATTCCGACAACACTTCCTGACGGAGAGCAGGCAACGACAGGTAAGCTGACCTTTAAACTCAGGATTGAGCAGGTGGCAAGAGATATTGCAGAGTTCTGTGGTTTCAGTCAGGGGAATGTCCTACTCATTTGAAAGCCCGAAAGTATTCGATAAACTGCGTCTGCCGGAGGATTCACAGCTTCGTAAGACGGTAGATATCATGAACCCGCTTGGAGAAGACTACAGTGTAATGCGTACGACTTCCCTGAACGGAATGCTGACTTCTCTTGCAACGAACTACAACAGAAGAAATAAAAACGTACGACTGTATGAACTTGGAAATGTATATCTTCCGAAATCCCTTCCTCTGACTGAACTGCCGGAAGAGAGAATGCAGTTTACACTTGGAATGTACGGAGATGGAGATTTCTTTACAATGAAAGGTGTTGTAGAAGAATTTTTCGAAAAGATCGGTATGCATGAGAAAGAGAAATACGATCCGGATGCCGGAAAGACTTATCTTCATCCGGGACGTCAGGCCAATATCATTTATGATGGAAAAGTGGTAGGATATCTTGGTGAGATCCACCCGGAGGTAGCAGATGCTTATGGTATCGGAGAGCGTGCTTACGTGGCAGTCATCGATATGCCGGAGATTTTACCGTATGCTACATTTGACAGAAAATATACAGGAATTGCCAAATATCCTGCAGTGACAAGAGATATCAGTATGGTAGTGCCTAAGAAGATCCTGGTAGGTCAGATTGAAGAAGTGATCGAAAAAGAATGGCGGGGGGCAAACCTGGAAAGCTACAAAATTTTTGACCTTTACGAAGGTGCACAGATCAAAGAAGGATATAAGTCTGTAGCTTATTCTATCGTGTTCCGTGCGAAAGATAAGACGCTTGAAGAAGGCAGAGATCACGGCAGCCATGAAGAAGATCCTGAAGGGTCTTGAAGATCTTGGAATTGAGCTTAGAAAATAGTTCAGATTGTTCGCGAAAATAAAAAGAAAATGCATCGTCTGCAACCGGCAGGCGGTGCATTCTTGAAGTGTAAAAATATAGAAGAGAAGCTGCCGGTAGCAGATTCTCTGCGAAAGAAAGGAATAATACAGTGAAGACAAGTGATTTTTATTATGATCTGCCTGAGGAACTGATTGCCCAGGATCCGTTGGAAGACCGTTCTTCTTCCAGATTGCTTGTGCTGGATAAAAAGACCGGAAAGACAGAACATCACGTATTTCGGGAGATCACAGACTATCTGAATCCGGGAGACTGCCTGGTGCTGAATGATACAAAAAGTAATCCCGGCACGACTGATCGGTGTAAAAGAGGAGACCGGAGCTAAGATAGAAGTGCTTCTGCTTAAAAGGGGTGCGGATGATGTATGGGAAACGCTTGTAAAACCGGGAAAGAAAGCAAGACCGGGAGCAAGGATCAGTTTTGGAGACGGTCTTTTAGTCGGAGAAGTCATGGAAGTCGTAGAAGAAGGAAACCGTCTGATCCATTTTGAATATGATGGCATTTTTGAGGAGATTCTGGATCAGCTGGGAGAAATGCCCCTGCCTCCGTACATTACCCATCAGCTTCAGGATAAAGACCGGTATAATACGGTTTATGCGGCTCATTCCGGTTCTGCGGCAGCACCGACAGCGGGACTGCATTTTACACCGGAACTGTTAAAAGAAATCGAAGAAAAAGGTGTTGATATAGCCCGGGTGACGCTCCATGTAGGACTTGGAACGTTCCGTCCCGTGAAAGTAGACGATGTGGAAAATCATCACATGCACTCGGAATTCTATATGATTGATGAAGAGGCGGCGGAAAAGATCAACAGAGCAAAAGAAAATGGACGTAAAGTCATCTGTGTGGGAACAACGAGCTGTCGCACAATCGAATCAGCCGCAGATGAAAATGGAAAGCTGAAAGCATGCAGCGGATGGACAGAGATCTTTATCTATCCGGGATATCAGTTTAAAGTATTAGATGAGCTGATCACGAATTTCCATCTGCCGGAATCAACTCTGGTAATGCTGGTATCGGCACTGGCAGGAAGGGAGCATGTTCTTGCGGCATATGAAGAAGCTGTAAAAGAAAGATACAGATTCTTCAGTTTTGGTGATGCGATGTTCATCAAAGATTAAAAATTCTTTCTGTGGTTGGGTGAATTAGTAGTTGTTGGGGAGACACGCTTGTAAAGAAAAAAGACTTCTTTATGGCGAAGCGGACGCAGAAAGCAGGATATTCCTTCGCAGTGCAGGCCCGCTTTACCTCAGCCCGTTGACCGTTTGTAACTCGAAAGTGGAAATCTTCGTGCAAAGGCACTCGATTTACTTTCTCTAACAAACGCTGCAAAGTGTCTTCGGAACGCTCCTTGCTAATGCACCTGCTCAGGAACACCCTGCTTTCCGCTGGTAGTCACAGTAAGAAGTTTTTCCAACTCCACAGCGTATTCACTCAACAATACAAATTTCAAAGGATAGAAAAAGCCGGATGGCTATTGACTAAGATATTCGATCGTAAATATTAGACAGTAGATATTGTATTTACTATTTGACTAATCATTTATCTTAGTCGATAACCTTCCGGCTTTCTACTTCTTATTGAAATTTCGTATTGTTGAGAGAAAATGTCCCGGTGCGAGAAAAGCATTCTGATTTGAAAATCCAATATCCGCCCTTGCTGTTGCGTGAGCAGTGCATTGACAGGGAGCGTTCCGAAGACACTTTGCCCAACTTGTTAAGGAACGTAAACAGGAGTGCCTCTCTGCACGAGTGTTTCCACGTTCCTTAACAAGTTGTCAACGGGCTGAGGTAAAGCGGCCCCTGCACTGCGATGCAACAACAAGTGTGGATATGGACGCTCTTCTATTAAAAAACTTTCCAACTGCCAAATCATTTTCATTCCAACAATTACAAATTTTATACTTATTTCATACAAACTTTAAACTCTTTTAATTGATTTTTTCCCTTACACTATCTTATACTCATCTCACATCAAAATCTCAGACAGATTTCATTTTCATTTTCTATGTCTGATGTCCAATAAGTAGAAAATTTCAGGACAATCTTTAAAGAAAAGCTTTTGAAAAAGTCCTTTAAAGATTTATTTCTGAAACCTTACCACGGACGCATCTCGTATTTCAAGACCATTTCGGTCAGAGATTTTCATTTTGATGATAATGATTATATTTTTGTTAAGGAGGACTTGCCTATGGGACAAGCAGATGTAAATGTTAATCTTTGGCTTAAGGATACGAAACGGTTCGCAGACCTGTTCAATGCCATTTTATTTCATGGGGGAAACCGTGATCCTGCCGGAGAACCTTCACCCCAGCCCGGAGACAACCGCAGTCAGTCTTCAGGACGCTCAGGGGAAAAATGTTGTAAAAAGCAATACCGTGATATCATCATGAACTGGCAGGATCAGGCTGTGCTGATGCTGCTGGCGGTGGAATCACAGACTGCCATTCATTACGCTGCACCGTTGAAAGTAATGCTCTATGACAGCATGGAATACGCAGAACAGGTGCGGGTCAAATGGAAAGAACGTCCGCCCTGTCTTTCTTCGGCTGAATTTCTTTCCCGGTTTCAAAAGAATGATAAACTCATCCCGGTGATTACTTTGATCTTCTATTATGGGACAGAGGAGTGGGATGGACCTTTGGAACTGCATCAGATGTTCGATCTTGGTACAGAAAAAGAACCATGCAGAACTGATGAAAAAGTACCTTCCCAATTATCACATTAACCTCGTCGATGTCAGAAGACTGAAAAATTTAGAATCTTTTCAAAGTGATTTACAAATCATCTTCGGTATGCTACAATGTAGTCAGGATAAATACGCATTGCGTACATATGTGGCAAATCATAAAGACTATTTCCAAAAGCTGGATCTGGAGACTTATCATGCACTTGGAGCATTCTTAAATTCCCGGCAGCTTATGGAGATAAACGTAGAAAAGAACGAAAGGGAGGAACTGGATATGTGTAAAGCACTGGAAGATATTTATAATGATGGCGTTCAAGCTGGCATGGAGGCTGGAATTGAACAGGGCAGACAATCGGGGATTGCCGAGGGAGAAGCTCATGGAAAAGAACTGGGTATTACAGAGGGCAAGGAATTGGGAAAAGCTTCCACAAAGCACGATATCGCCTTCCAAATGCAAAAGCTTGGGTATCCTTTGGATGCCATTGCAGAAGTACTGATGGAATCGCTGGATAGCGTGCATAAAATTCTTTCTGTGGTTGGGTGAATTTGTAGTTGTTGAAGAGAAAATATCCCAGGAGCAGAATTGTTTCTGACAGAAGAGCGTCCATATCCACACTTGTTGTTGCATCGCAGTGGGACCCGCTTACCTCAGCCCGTTGACAACTTGTAACAGGAATGTGGAAACACTCGTGCAGAGCAAGACTCCTGTTTACGTTCCTTAACAAGTTGGGCAAAGTGTCTTCGGAACGTTCCCTGTCAATGCACTGCTCACGCAACAACAAGTGTGGATATTGGGCGTTTCAAGTCAGAAAGCTTTCCTCACACCCGGACATTTTCTCTCAACAATACGAAATTTCGATAAGATAGAAAGCCGGAAGGTTATCGACTAAGATAAATGATCCCTCAAATAGTAAATATAGTATCTATCATCTAATATTTACTATCGAATATCTTAGTCAATAACCTTCCGGCTTTTTTATCTTTTTAAATCTTGTATTGTTGAGTGAATACGCTGTGGAGTCGGTATAACTTCTTATTGAGATGGTCAGCGGAAAGCAGGGTCTTCCTGAGCAGGTGCATTAGCAGGAGCGTTCCGAAGACACTTTGCAGCGTTTGTTAGAGAAAGTAAATCGAGTGCCTTTGCACGAAGATTTCCACTTTCGAGTTACAAACGGTCAACGGGCTGAGGTAAAAGCAGCCTGCACCGCGAAGGAATATCCATGCTTTCCGCGTCCGCTTCGCCATAAAGAAGCTTTCTGATTTACAAGCGTATCACCCCAACAAATACAAATTTACAACTTATTTCTCTCATGCTAAAATATTAAAGTAGCAAGGTCGAATAGAAGAAAGTTCAGAGAAAGCAGCTAAAATGGACAAGATGATAATTTTTAGTTTTACAGGAGAAGGCACGCAGTTAAACAGGAAACTGAACCAATTTTGTAAAAGAAATGAGATTCCGGTGGAAAGCTATTCAGTGGAAAGGTATGCAGAAAATGAAATCCTGCCACTTCCACAGAAAAGCCAGGAGTTTATCAGAGAAAATTGGGGAAAGAGCGGATTTATTTTTATCGGGGCGGCTGGCATAGCCGTCCGTTGGATCGCACCTTTTGTAAAGGATAAGTTTACAGATTCACCGGTACTTGTCATGGATGAAAAGGGAAAGTATGTAATTCCGATCTTGTCCGGTCATATAGGCGGTGCAGTTGAACTTGCAGAGCAGATCGGTATGTGGATAGAAGGCAGAAGTCGTTCATACGACAGCGACTGATGTGCAGCAGAAATTTGCAGTAGATGTTTTTGCCAGAAAATATCATCTGTTGTTTAAGGATCGGAAGAAAGCAAAAGAAATTTCAGCAGCAGTACTTGAAGGAGAAAAAATAGCATGTCTGATCGAGGATCAGGATATTATAATAGAAGGAAAAATTCCAAAGGAGCTTATTATCTGTAGATCCCGGGAAGTATGGAACCATATCCGTATAAGGTGAAGCTGGAAAGTTTCAGAGAGAAGAGAACGGAGAAAGCGGAAGAGCCGGGGGAAAATGAAAAATCCGGATGCAGAAAAAGAGGGCCTTTTGCTGAGAACCCGTAATATTGCAGCCGGGATTGATGCAGAAAAGGCATATCCGAGGAAGTGCTGGAACAGGGGCTTAAGGAAGTATTGAAGGAATATGGATTAGAGATGGAGCAGCTCTGTGGACTTGCCAGTATTGATCTGAAAAAGGAAGAAGCCGGACTTATGCAACTGTCAGAAAAATATAAAATTCCTTTTGTAACTTATAATGCAGATGAGTTGATGAAAATTAGAAGTGTATCAGATTCATCGGATTTTGTGAAAAAAAGGTTACGGGAGTGGATAATGTATGCGAACGTGCGGTGAGAACTTATGTACCAGATGGAAAACTGATCTGTCCAAAATGCAGAAAAGAAAAAATGACAGTTGCACTGGTGGAAGAACCAGTCAGAATCCGTTTCTGAAGGAGGAAAGAAAAAGGAAAAATGAGAGAAAAAGAACGGAAATTATTACTTTTTGCAGGAACGACAGAAGGGCGGATGCTGGCTGAATATTTATCGAAAAAAGAATCGCATGCTATGTAAGTACTGCCACAGAATATGGAAAGAGTCTTCTACAGGAGGAGCAGCTCTCTGATATTATAATCCTTGCAGGAAGGATGAATGAGGAAGAGATAAAGACATTCCTGACAGAAAAAAAAAGATTGAATGTGTTGTTGATGCGACCCATCCATTTGCAAAAATTGTCACGGAAAATATCGTGAATGCCTGCAAAGAGACGCAGACCGGCTATATCAGGTGTCTGCGGGAGACGGAGACTTCCGGTGAAGATCTTGCAGGTCAGGAGCAGGTGAGAGTTTTTGAATCTGTCAGAGCGGCAGCAGAGTTTTTAAGGACGACAGAAGGAAATATCCTGATTACGACCGGGAGCAAAGAATTGAAAGAATATACAAAGATCGGGAATTATCAGGAAAGATGCTTTGCAAGAGTGTTATCTACAAAAGCAGCGGTAGAAGAAAGTGTGAGGCTTTGGGTTTGAAGGTAAGCATCTGATTGCTATGCAGGCGACCGTTTTCGGAAGAAATGAATCTTGCATTGCTTCATCAGACCCGGGCGAGATATTTTGTCACGAAGGAATCAGGAAAAGCCGGTGGATTTGAGGAAAAGCTGAAAGCAGCAAAAAATGCAGGAGCTGTACTGATCGTGATCGGGAGACCACAGGAGATAGGAAGGAGTGTTCAGGAAGTCTGCCATTTTATAGAAAGCAGCTTTGTAAAGAAAGAACAGGAGTAAAAAGCGGATGGAAAAGGGATTGGTTCATATTTATTGTGGCGATGGAAAAGGGAAAACTTCAGCGGCGATCGGACTGGCAGTGCGGGCAGCGGGGAATGGAATGAAGGTACTGTTTACGCGATTTTTAAAGACGGAAGATTCAGGAGAGTTGAAAATTTTGGATCAGATCAGCGGGATTGAGGTGATTCATCTCAAGAAATCATTTGGCTTTTATAAAACTCTTTCTGAACAGGAAAAAAAAGAAATGTCCGAGATGTATTTTCGCCTTTGGAAAGAAATTTTGGTTGATGTAAGGAAAGAAGAATATGATGTCCTTGTTATGGACGAATTTATGGCAGCATACAATTATGGACTGATTCCAAATGAGGATGCCATTACGTTTCTGAAAGAAAAACCGGAAAAGATGGAAATTGTATTAACCGGGAGAAATCCGGACATGCAGCTGATCGAACTGGCAGATTATGTGTCGGAGATAAAAAAAGAAAGCATCCGTTTGACCGGGGAATCTATGCAAGGAAAGGGATCGAATACTGAAAAGGCATTGTAAAATACTGAGAAGGTACTGAAAGATTGAAAAGGTGGTGGGAAAGTGGTGTATGAGATCGGAAGGACAAAATCCGGACTGAGAATGGGATTTACAACAGGAAGCTGTGCGGCAGCAGCAGCAAAAGCGGCAACTTATATGCTGCTTTCAGGAGAGACAATCCAGCAGGTAAAGCTGATGACTCCAAAGGGAATAGAGCTTTATCTGGATGTGGAAAAAATTCGGCGGACAGAAAAATTTGCGGAGTGTGCCATAAGGAAATATAGCGGAGATGACCCGGATGTGACCAATGGCTTACTGGTTTTTGCAAGAGTAAAAAAGGAAAAGGGGACAGCAGATACTGCATTTTATGAAGGTAATCTGAGTCTGGATGGAGGCGTTGGTGTTGGCAGGATCACGCATCCCGGACTGGAGCAGAAAGTAGGGCAGGCAGCAATTAATCAGATCCCGAGAAAAATGATTTTTGATGCAGTTCGGGAAATTTGTCTGCAAAAAGGGATATCAGGGAGAACTTTCTGTTGAAATTTCTATTCCGGAAGGAGAAGATGTAGCGAAAAAGACGTTCAATCCGAGACTTGGTATCAGAGGCGGGATTTCAGTTCTTGGAACAAGTGGGATCGTAGAGCCTATGAGTGAAAAGGCACTGACGGATACAATTTATCTGGAAATGAAAATGCTTCGGAGCAGTGGGTATGAGAGGTGTTATATTGTCCCGGGAAATTATGGAATGGATTTTCTGACAGAGCAGTTAGAACTGGATGCAGAGCTTACCGTAAAGTGCAGTAATTATGTGGGAGAGGCTATTGAAGATGCAAGACTGCTTGGTATGAAGGGAATCCTGCTTATTGGTCATGTGGGAAAATGGGTCAAGCTGGCGGCAGGTGTAATGAATACACATTCACGGCAGGCAGACTGCCGGATGGAAGTGCTGGCAGTTCATGCAGCCATGCAGGGAGCAGACAGGGAAAGTGTATGCAGGATCATGCAATGCCTGAATACGACAGAAGCCCTGAAAACCATCCGGCAGCTTGGAATATTAGAACAGGTTATGGCAAGCGTGATGGAGCGGATTGATTTCTATTTATCGGGAAGAGCCGGGGAGAATTTGAGATTGGTGCAATTATGTTCTCGAATGAGGATGGAATTCTGGGAAAAACTCCGAATGCAGAACAATTACTGGAGCAGATTCAAAATGAAAGGAAGCAGAAATGACGAAAGGAAAACTGACAGGTGTAGGAGTTTCATCCGGGAGACCCGGAACTTCTGACATTGAAAGCGTCCGGAAGATCAGGGAAAGTGATGTAGTTGTTCTTCCGGTGTCAGACAGAGGTCTGGAAGTACCGGTATTTTCAGGCGAGAATGAAAGAGAAGAGGATGGACTGAACAATTATCGAAATAAATGTGTCGCTTATCAGATTGTAAAAAGGCAGTTCCCCAGGTAAAAGAAAAATTAAAAATGTATTTGCCTGTGCCAATGATAAAAGAAAGAGACCGGCTGGAAAAAATTCATGATATGGATGCAAGTGTGGTCTGTGAATTGCTGGAAGAGGGAAAGAATCTGGTTTTTCTTACGATTGGAGATCCTTCTATTTATTCAACTTATATGTATCTTCACAAACGGATTTTGAAAATGGGTTATGAAGCGGAAATGGTTCCCGGAATTCCCTCTTTTTGTGCGGCTGCATCGAGAATCAATGATTCACTGGCAGAGAAAGAAGAACAGCTTCATATTATTCCGGCTTCTTATGGGATTGGGAAAGCTCTGGAACTTTCAGGAACGAAGATATTTATGAAAGCAGGAAGAAAATTGCCTGAATTAAAAAAGAAGATTACAGGGAAGGTCAGAAAAGGTCATTATGATAGAAAACTGTGGAATGGAGAATGAAGCGGTTTATCAGGGAACAGAGTGTATCCCTGAAGAAGGCGGTTATTATGCACTGCTGATTATGAAGGAGGAAAAAGAATGATTACATTTGTCGGAGGACCGGGAGCAGAAGATCTGATTACTGTAAGAGGGCAGAATAAACTGAAAGAAGCGGACGTTGTGATCTATGCAGGTTCACTTGTGAATCCGGCATTGCTGAAGATGTGCAGAGAAGAGTGTGAGATTTATAACAGTGCAGAGATGACACTGGAAGAAGTAATGGAGGTCATGATCAAAGGAGAGAGTTCGGGGAAAAAGGTCGTGCGTCTGCATACGGGAGATCCCTGTCTGTATGGTGCAATCAAAGAACAGATGGATGAACTGGACAGACGGAAGATTCCATTTGAAGACTGTCCGGGAGTCAGTTCTTTTTGTGGGGCGGCAGCAGCATTGAAAGCAGAATACACTCTGCCCGGTATTTCCCAGTCAGTGGTTATTACAAGGATGGCAGGAAGAACACCTGTACCGGAAAAAAAGAATCAATCCGAAGTTTCGCGGCACATCAGGCGACCATGGTATTATTCTTAAGTACCGGTATGTTAGAGAAGCTGTCAGAAGAACTGGTTGCAGGCGGATATCAGGAAGAAACTCCGGCGGCGATCGTGTATAAAGCGACCTGGCCGGAAGAAAAAGTAATGCACTGTACAGTTGGAACACTGGCAGAAACTGCAGAGAGGGAAAAGGTCACCAAGACTGCACTGATCGTAGTTGGAAATGTACTGAACACAGAATATGAAAGATCAAAATTGTATGATCCGGCATTTACGACGGAATTCAGGAAAGGAAAAGAAGTATGAGTACAGTTTATGTGGTTGGTCTTGGACCGGGAGCAGGAGAACAGATGACGGTCAGAGCGGAGAAGATACTGGAGGCGTGTCCTGTGATCCTTGGATATACGGTATATATTGATCTGGTCAGAGAGAGCAGTACCCGGAAAAAAGTTCCTGAGTACACCTATGAAGCAGGAAGTGAAACGCTGTCAGATGGCATTTGAAGAAGCTGTGAAAGGGCAGGATGTTGCAATGGTGTGCAGTGGAGATGCCGGAGTGTATGGAATGGCAGGGCTGATTTATGAAGTGGGAAGAGAGTATCCTGAGATAAAAATTGAGATTATTCCGGGAATTACAGCGGCTACCGGAGGAGCAGCAGTATTGGGAGCACCGCTGATGCATGATTTTGCGGTCATCAGCCTCAGCGACCTGCTGACACCGTGGGAACAGATTGAAGAACGTCTGGAGGCTGCGGCAAAAGCAGGATTTGTGATCTGTCTTTATAATCCATCCAGTAAAAAGAGCAGACTATCTGCAAAAAAAAGCATGTGATATTTTTCTGAAATACCGTCGCCCTGATACAATTTGTGGGTTTGTGAAAAATATCGGAAGAGAAGGGGAGACTTATCAGATATTGCCGTTGGAAATATTAAGGGAAACGGCAGTTGATATGTTTACTACAGTTTATATCGGAACTGAAAAGACGATGGAGTTAAATGGAAAAATGGTAACTCCCCGTGGATATAGAGAGATGAAAAAAAAAAAGGCATGAAAAAAAGATCATGAGCAAAAAGGAATGAAAAAAAGCACAGGGAAAAGCGAGGCATGAGAGTAGATAAGAACAGAGAGAACAGCGGAGAAAAAAAAGAAGAAAGATATTTTTGACAGGAATTGGAATGGGAATGCCGGAAATGTTGACTGCCCGGGCAAAGAAGTGATTGATCAGGCAGACTGCCTGATCGGTGCAAAGCGGATGCTGGAATGTGCAAAAGCGGATTCTTCCTGGTGAGATGGAGAAGAAAAAGATGATGGTGGAATACCGTCCAGAGCAGATTGCAGAGATTATAAAAGCGGAAAAGGAAGATTGGAAAATCGGGATTCTTCTTTCAGGGGATATTGGATTTTTCAGTGGAGCAAAAAAGCTGGAAAAGGTACTGGAAGGTTTTGCAGATGAGGTAATACTGGTCCCGGGAATTTCTTCGATTGTATATCTGAGTGCAAAAATCGGGATTGCATGGGAGGATGCAGCAATCATCAGTCTTCACGGAAAAAATGAAAATTTTATACAGACGATTGATAAAAGAGAAAAAACCTTTCTTCTGCTTGGAGGAACGGATGCCGGAAAAGTGTTTTTATAAAAGAATGCTTGAGTATGAGATGAATGAAGTAAAGATCCATATCGGAACAAATCTTTCTTATGCAGATGAATGCGTAAGATCTGGTGTACTTTCTGATTTTCAGGAGGAGGATTTTGAGGGATTAACAGCAGTGATGGTTGAAAAGCCAGTTCCATCTAAGGCGACAGGACCGCATAGAAAGGACGAAGAGTTTCTACGTGGAAAAGTACCGATGACGAAAGCAGAAATCCGGGCAGTGAGTGTTGCACAAATGGAACTGACAGAAGATGCTGTTGTCTATGATATAGGGGCGGGAACCGGATCAGTTTCAGTGGAAATAGCATTGTCAGGAGAAAAAATAAAAGTCTATGCGATTGAAAAGAATCGGAAGGAGTGGAACTGATCCGGCAGAACAGAAAAAAAATTCCGTGTGGATGGAATCAGGATTATTGAGGGAAATGCACCTGAGGTACTGGAAGGCCTGGAAATGCCAACGCATGTATTTATAGGAGGAAGTTCAGGAAATCTGCGTCAGATCATAGAGAAGGTGACGGATGCAAATCCGGAAGTGAAGATTGTATTGAATGCAATTTCACTGGAAACACTTGAGAGGTGATGGAACTTTCAAAAAGATGGTCTTTAAAAGAAATTCAGGTGACTCAGTTGTCTGCAGCACGTTCCAGAATCCTCGGAGATTATCATATGATGACAGGTCAGAATCCGGTTTATATTATCCGGTCTGAAAGGAGAGCGACAGAAACATGAAAAAAATACCGAGGATCTTACTGGCAGCAGTGTCAAGTAACAGTGGAAAGACGGCAGCGGCCTGCGGTATGATGTCTGCTTATGTGCAGCAGGGACTGAATATAAGGAGCTGTAAATGCAACCGGATTATATTGATCCAATGTTCCACAGGGAGGTGCTGGGAGTCGATTCTGAAAATCTGGATCTGTTCTTTTCAGATGCAGAAGAACTGACAAAGAATTTTATCCGGCATACGGAGGGAGCAGACCTTGTGATAGCGGAAGGCGTTATGGGATATTATGATGGAATGGGTCTGGATACAGTCAGGGGGAAGTTCTTATGAGATTGCTTCTGTGCTGAAATTTCCGGTTATTTTAGTTGTGAATGCACGTGGAGCGGCAATGACGCTGGCGGCAGTACTGAAAGGAATGACGGAATATGTACCGGAAAGCAGGATTTGCGGAGTAATTTTAAATCAGATATCCGGTATGCTCTATCCAAGATTGAAGCAGATGCTGGAACAGACTTTACAGAGGATGAACCACAGTGAGATCAAAATTGTGGGGTATTTGCCGAAGGCAGATCCATTCGTGCTTGAGAGCAGGCATTTGGGGCTGGTGACACCGCAGGAATTACAGGGATTGAAATTACAGATGCAACAGGCAGGAGAGATTGCAAACGAGACGTTGGATCTGGAAGGAATCAGAGAGATTGCAGAAAGAGCAGAAGAACTGAAATGGCAGCAGGAAGATCTGAAGTGGCAGCAGAGGGATGCCTGTTTTCTAAAATCATCCTTTTCTGCTGATCAGGCTGAAAGTGGAGAGAAGAGAAAAAGCGGATTGCAGTTGCAAGAGATGAAGCGTTCTGCTTTTATTATAAAGAAAATCTGGAAATCCTGGAGTCGATGGGGTGTGAGCTGATCTGTTTTAGTCCGTTGCGGGATAAGCAGCCCAGATGGAATAGAGGGAATGATCTTCGGAGGTGGGTATCCCGAGTTGTATGCACAGCAGTTATCGGAAAATAGAAGTATGTTGATGTCAGTAAGAGCGGCATTGAGAAACAGATTCCCCCTGCCTGGCAGAATGTGGAGGATTTATGTATCTTCACGAAAAAAATAAGAGATCGGGAAGGCAAAGAATGGTCAATGGTTGGTCGGATCAGGGGAATTTCATATCCTACAGGAAAGCTTGTCAGATTCGGTTATGTTAATGTGATTCCGATGAGTGAAACCTGTAAAAAGGAGTGGCTGCCGGAGGGAACAAGCCTGCGTGGACATGAATTTCATTACTGGGACAGCACAGAAAATGGAGAAGACTGTATGGCTGTGAAACCGGATGGGAAAAGAAGCTGGAGCTGTATTCATGCAGAACCGGGTCTTTTTGCGGGATATCCTCATTTATATTATCCATCGAACCGGGCATGGATCGAAAATTTTCTAAAGTGCAGGTAAAGTAAAAAAAAGAGTAGACAAAAGTGAAAAGCAGAGGAATGAAAAAAATATGGAATATATGAAAAATACCAGTTATTTTTTTTATTCCGTTTAAGTATGAAAAATACGAACGGTTTAAAGATTTGACCCGGATGCTGGATGAAAGTGATTCATGGGATCTGGTGCATGATGAGATCATTTATATGATGAAGTATGTTGCGGATAAGCTGGACAGCCGCAAACCGGAGCAGTGTCTGTGCTTTCATTATGAATGGAATGGCAGAAAAAGAGAAGATTTTTCAGGATTGAAAGACTGGTTTTCGACCAAAAGCACCCGTTTCAGGGGACAGAGATCAGCTTCAGGTTTCAATTAATCGGAATCCAGCTCTATTGTTTCAGTACTTCTGTATGTATTATGGTATTTCAGGTACAGTTTGAGAAAAATGATCCCAACTATATTGCTTCGGCAGAGTATTATCTGAAAAAGGTCGGAAGAGAGAAGATTTTTTCTGATCAGAATCCCAATGAGATTACATTTTGAAAATCGCAGAAAAGCTGATGCGGGAAGTAGAAGAAATCGGTACATTTGATTATTTTTATTATGCGAATCCATCCACTGAGCGGGCAAATGTTCTGAGTTATCTTGAAATGGAGAAAAAAGAAGATTATCGAGAAGACCTCTTTTTTCTAAGGTATTGCTATAGCGAGGGGTTCTTATATACAGAAGATCAGGAGCGAGAGAAAAAAGAAATATATCAGTCTTCGCACGATATGATCTGGGGAGTATCCCAGGAGGCAGCAGTCTGTATTACCTGTCCTGAAATGGGGGAGGACCATTCATCAGAACGACATTTTACAGGAATTTTAATGATCAATATCTGTATATGTATATTTTACTGCTGCATCAAAAAGTATGTACTGTATATGTTTCTGACAGAAATTGGAGTGGGAAGGTATAATACCCTGGAAACTCTGGAAGAATATAGAAGAAGGCTTTATGAATTTGAGGGCAGATTTTGTGTTTTCGTGTGTGACAGAAGTAGCACAGTATCAAAGACTGTATGACAGGATGACAGATGTATTTGCATTAAAAGATATGTATGAAGATGTCAATGAGCCAATACGTGCATTGACCGAGGAAAAAAAAAAGAGAAACGGAGGAAGAACAGAAAAGCAGAAGAGGCAAAGCTGAATCGATCTTTGTTATTTCTTTCGATCCTGAGTGTCTTTTCGGCTCTGATTGACAGCTTTGATTTTTTCAGCTTCCTTTTTAGGAGGAACATTGAAGTTTGGTCCGGGCAGTAGTACATGGTGTCCAAGGAGTCTGCATATTGCTTATTTTTCTGACTGCGGCCGGAGTTTTGAAAAGTTTATTCGTTTCAAAAAAGAAAAACTGAAAGAATAAGAGAAAAGAGAGGTAAAGGAGAGTTTTTTATGTGGGAGAAATATCATTATATCGGATGCTTTTTTTTTGCTACGGAAGATTTTTTATAAAAAGTAAAAAATATAGAAAAAATCCTTTGGAACAGCAGATTGAAATCCCGCATATTACGTTTTCCTATAAGCCGGACAAGGTAGAGGAGTCTCTTTTTCGGAACAGCGGTCAGGGTATGGATTACCGGATATGGAAATGATGGGAGAAAATGAAGGACTTAAGGTAAAATTGGAATGTGAAGATCCGGTGTTGCAGAAAATGGCAGAACAGATAAAAATTCCTCATATTACACTGGCAGTCAGTAAAGGGAGAAAGCGGTTAATACATCCAGACTGAAATTTGAGCCGGTAGAACCGATGGAACTGGAGAGTTTTTTTGGTGGATGTACAGAAGAAAAAAAGAGTAATTGGAAGAAAGAGACTATGAAGAAAAGTCTGTAAATAAGAGAAATTATAAGCACTCCCGGATGTTGTCAGACATCCGGGAGTGCTTATAATCAGTTAGATTCATAATCGGCTGGATTTAAGCCGATTATTTGATATCCAGTTCTATCGGTTCATCTAAGTGTTCGGATACATATTTCCCATTCTTTTTCCGCTGGCGGACACATTCGGTCAACAGATATTCAATCTGTCCATTAACGGAACGAAAATCATCTTCCGCCCAGGCTGCAATGGCATTATAAAGCTGGGCAGAGAGCCGAAGCGGAATCTGCTTTTTCTTATTATCCTTTTTCAGCCATAAAAATTAATAAAGACTTCCTGAATTAATGATCGGCTGGGTGTCGTGGTTGCCGCAGAGAACAACGAGCAGATTGGATACCATTGCAGCTTTTCGTTCTTCATCCAGTTCTACTACACCCTTTTCATTTAACTGGTCTAAAGCCATTTCAACCATTCCGACAGCACCGTCAACGATCATCTTTCTTGCATCAATGATCGCAGATGCCTGTTGACGCTGAAGCATTACGGCAGCGATTTCCGGGGCATAAGCAAGGTAAGTGATGCGGGCTTCAATAATCTCAAGTCCTGCATCGGCTACTTTTTCTGAATCTCATCACGGATTCTTGCCGCTACGATCTCGCTGGCCGCGAAGGCTTCCTTCGTCTGCCTTCCCGTCTCCGGTTGTATCGATATCAGGGGCTGTGTCATAAGGATAGATCCGTACGATATTGCGTAAAGCACCGTCGCACTGGAGAGAAAGATATTCCTTATAATTATCTACATTGAATACTGCTTTTGCAGTATCCACAACACGCCACGTAACAGCAATTCCGATCTCGATTGGATTACCAAGGCAGTCGTTGATCTTCTGTCGTGAATTATTCAGAGTCATGATCTTCAAAGAAATTTTCTTATTAGAAGATTCATCTGAAAGGGAAAGACTATTGCTGCCTAAGAGGCTTGCGATAGAAGTATCTTTTTAGAGTGATTGTCTACATCACCGCTCTGGCTTAATTTTGTCTTTGCAGCAGGATTGACTCCGATAGAGAATGGATTTACAAAATAAAATCCTGAATCTTTCAGAGAGCCGATATACTTTCCAAAAAAGAGTGAGGACAAGTGCTTCCTGTGGCTTTTAATACTTTCAGTCCGGCAAAAGGAATCCATCCAAGAGCTAACCAGATAATGCTGAGACCAGTCCGGTTATATTGAGTGGTGTGATGTCATTGCTCATAGAGACAGATGACAGGACACAGACTGCAACCGCTGCAAGATAAAGCAGAGAGGTAAGCAGCAGGACTGCCATACCATTTTTTTGGTTGTTAAGATTTTTTCTTCCATAAAAACCCCTCCTTAATATAAAAGAATTTATTTGATATCATTATGATATCATCTTACATGGAAAAGTCAATACCTTTTGATTAGCGAAACTAAAAAGCTATGGAAAATGAAATTTTGAGAGGTTATCTCATTTTCATTTCCATAGCTTTTACGCGTAATATATTCTATTCATCCATAAAACGGAAGATCAGAATCATTTCAGGCTATTGCCAGATTCTTATAACTGAGGACCAGCAGCAACAAGTGCTTTACCAGCTTCATTTCCTTCGTATTTAGCGAAGTTCTTGATAAATCTCTCAGCAAGATCTTTTGCCTTTTCTTCCCACTCAGATGCATCTGCATATGTGTCACGAGGATCAAGGATTCCTGTATCAACACCTGTAAGTTCTGTAGGTACTTCAAAGTTGAAGTATGGGATTGTCTTTGTTGGAGCATTCTTGATATCTCCGTTCAGGATAGCATCGATGATTCCACGAGTATCTTTGATAGAGATACGTTTTCCTGTTCCGTTCCATCCTGTGTTAACGAGGTAAGCCTTTTAGCTCCGCTTACATTCATCTTCTTAACAAGCTCCTCTGCATACTTGGTAGGATGCAGTTCTCCAGGAAAGCCTGTCCGAAGCAAGCGGAGAAGGTAGGTGTAGGCTCTGTGATGCCACGCTCTGTACCGGCCAGTTTTGCAGTAAATCCGGACAGGAAATAATACTGTGTCTGAGCTTCTTTCGGGATGGATACAGGAGGAAGAACGCCGAATGCATCTGCAGACAGGAAGATAACATCCTTAGCTGCCGGAGCTGTTGATACAGGGCGAACGATGTTTTCAATATGGTTGATCGGATAAGATACACGAGTATTCTCGGTTACGCTCTTATCATCGAAATCAATCTTTCCGTCAGCATCAACTGTAACATTCTCAAGAAGAGCGTTACGTCTGATTGCTTTGTAGATATCAGGCTCGGATTCTTTATCAAGGTTGATAACCTTAGCATAGCATCCGCCTTCGAAGTTAAACACACCCTTGTCATCCCAGCCGTGCTCATCATCACCGATAAGAAGACGCTTCGGGTCTGTTGACAGTGTGGTCTTTCCTGTACCGGAAAGACCGAAGAAGATAGCGGTATTCTCGCCGTTTAAGTCTGTGTTTGCAGAGCAGTGCATGGAAGCGATACCCTTTCAGCGGCAGGTAATAGTTCATCATAGAGAACATACCCTTCTTCATTTCTCCGCCGTACCAGGTATTTACGATAACCTGCTCACGGCTGGTGATATTGAACATTACAGCCGTCTCAGAGTTCAGACCTAATTCTTTGTAGTTCTCAACCTTTTGCCTTGGAAGCATTGTAAACAACGAAATCCGGCTCAAAGTTTTCCAGTTCTTCAGCTGTAGGCTGGATGAACATGTTGGTAACAAAATGTGCCTGCCATGCAACTTCAACGATGAAACGAATTGCCATACGGGTATCTTTATTAGCTCCGCAGAACGCATCTACAACGAAAAAGTCTCTTATTGGAGAGCTCTTTAATTGCAAGATCTTTTACAGCAGCCCATGCTTCCTGAGTAGCCGGGTGGTTATCATTTTTATATTCGTCAGAGGTCCACCATACTGTGTCCTTAGAGTTCTCATCCATAACGATGAACTTATCCTTAGGAGAACGACCAGTGTATACACCTGTCATTACGTTCACTGCACCAAGTTCACTTTCCTGACCTTTTTCAAAGCCTTCCAGCTCAGGTTTCGTCTCTTCTTCAAATAACATCTCATAAGAAGGATTGTATACAACCTCTGTAGTTCCGGGCCATACTTACTTAAATCAATTTTTGCCATAAATCCTTTTAATAATTAAAATAGGGGATAAAACAAAGAGAATAACAAAAAAAAAAAGTAGAAACAAATTCTAAAATTTTTCAAAAAAGTAAGGAGTCCTGTGAAAAAGAAACCTTGATTTTAAGTATATCGCAATTGTTTATTTTATGGTAGAATAGCGGAGGAATCAGGAAGGAGAGTTCTCCGGGAGAAAGTTACTTAAAAATCAGAGATAGTATTTGCTGAAAAAGAAAAATATGCTGGAAAAAATTTTAAATCAAAAATTAGAAGAAATAAAGCCACTGGATGTGGAAAGTATGAGGGCAGGCGGAAGAACGCTGGAAGACGGTTGCAAAGCCACTGCACAGTCTGGGAAAGCTGGAAGAGGCAGTGATCCGAATGGCGGGTATCCGGGAAGATGCGGATTTTATAATGAAGAAAAAAGGGTCTGGTGATCTTCTGTGCGGATAACGGAGTGGTGGCAGAAGGTGTGACGCAGACGGGGCAGGAAGTGACTGCGATTGTTGCGGATAACTTCACAAAAGGTGCAACGAGTGTGTGTATTATGGCAGAAATAGCCGGTGTGGATGTCCTGCCGGTCGATATAGGAATGGCGGTCGATGTTGCTTCTCTGACCGATCCCTCCAAAAGATCAGTTACGGGACAGAAAATATGGCTCACGGTCCGGCGATGACGCGGGAGCAGGCGATCAGAGCCATTCTGACCGGGAGCGAGATCGCCGGCGAGAGAAAAGCAGAGGGGTATGATCTGCTGGCAACCGGTGAGATGGGAATCGGAAATACGACTACCAGCAGTGCAGTCGCTTCCGTATTGCTTGGAAAAAGGCAGAGGAAGTAACAGGCAGAGGAGCAGGATTAAGTTCGGAAGGATTGCAAAGAAAAAATCCGGGTGATCCGGCAGGCACTGGAAAAAAATCGCCCTGATCCCGGTGACGTGCTGGATGTAGTGGCAAAGGTCGGAGGATATGATATTGCCGGAATGTGCGGACTTTTTTAGGTGGTGCGATCTATCGGATTCCGGTGCTGATTGATGGATTTATTTCCTCAGTTGCAGCACTCTGTGCAGTCAGGCTGGCACCGCTTGTGGGGAAATATCTGTTTGCATCCCACTGCTCAAAAGAACCGGGAGGAAAGATGGTACTGGATGCCCTCGGAATGTCTGCAATGATCAGGTGTGACCTGTCACTGGGGAGAGGAAGCGGTGCGGTTGCAGCAGTTACTTCTGAAATGGGACTGGATGTCTACCGGAAAATGAGTACCTTTGAAGAGATTCAGGTAGAACAGTATCAGGAGTTAAAATAGGAGTTAAGAAAATGTGGATTTTCAATTCACTGATCATTGCGATTGCAATGTATTCAAAAATCCCATGCCACAGGCAGAGTGGAATGAAAAAAATATGAGATATGCGATGTGTTTTTCCCGGTTGTGGGAGTGGTGATCGGAGCTGCAGAATTTGCGGCAGGGTATGCACTTCTTCACTGGCTGCATTGTAAACCATTGCTTTTTTTTCGGTGGCTATGACGCTGATCCCGGTGCTGATCACGGGCGGGATCCATCTTGACGGTTTTGCAGATACAGTGGATGCCATGAGTTCTTATGCAGAACGGGAAAGACGGCTTGAAATATTAAAAGATCCGCATACGGGAGCATTTGCCATTATTGGACTTTGCTGCTATTTCGGCAAATATCGGAATATGGAGTGAAATAGGCGAGAAGAAATTACTGGTCGCCTGTTGTATTTTCGCATTTTCCAGAGCTATGAGCGGACTGGCAGTAGTCAGTTTCAAAGCTGCAAAGAACAGCGGATTGCTGCGGACATTTCAGGATGGAGCAGCAAAGCGGAGAGTCAGAGTGGTTATGATGCTGTGGGCAGTACTGACGGCTTTTATTCTGCTGAAAATTTCACCTGCAGCAGGGACTGCAGCGTTGGCGATGGGAATCGCAATCTATGTCTATTATTATTTATTCAGCAGAAAATATTTTGGTGGAACGACCGGAGATCTTGCAGGATATTTTCTGCAGCTTTGTGAGTTGGGGATGCTTGCGGGAATTATGCTTGCAGGATAAAAGATAAGGAGAAAAAATGGAACTTATATGGATCAGACATTTGCAGACACCGGGAAATGAAAAGCGACAATATATAGGAAGTACGGACGAACCGTTGTCAGAGAAGACAGTAGAAGGCTTTTTTGAAAAATCCTGCAGAATATTCTGAAGTGGAGCGGGTGATCTGTAGTCCGATGCTTCGCTGTATTCAGACAGCAGAACTGATGTTTCCGGGAACGGAACGAAAGACCGAGCCGAGGTTAAGAGAGTGTGATTTCGGACAGTTTGAAGGAAAGACGTATGAAGAACTGAAGTCTGTACCGAAGTATATTGCATGGCTGAAATCAAATGGTACGATTCCATTTCCGGGTGGGGAAGAACAGAGCGTTTTCCGCAGAAGGAGCGTGGAAGGTGCGATTGAGCAGATTGAATGGCTAATTGAAAAAAAGGTACAGCGAGCGGCTTTTTGTAGTACATGGAGGCACGATCATGGCAGTATTTGAACAACTTGCAGAAGAAAAAGAAGAATTTTTATGACTGGCAGGTGGACAACGGTAGTGGATATCGGGTGATAATTGACGAAAAGAGTGGAAAACCGGTAATAAAAAGCTGCGGAAGGTGGAAAAGTTATGGGATTAGTTTCGCTGGGAGCGTGTGTAGCGGGATTTGTACTGGATTTTATTTTTGGTGATCCTGTCTGGCTGTATCATCCGGTACGGCTGATCGGAAAGTGGATCTCGTTTCTGGAGAAGCTGCTCCGAAGAAAGACGGGAGAAAAAAAAGACAGATTGCTGCAGGAGGAATCTTATGGATTCTGACGGTTGCAGTGGTATATAGTGTGACGGCAGGGATCTTGTGGATCGTACGGAAATGGAGTCCGGCAGCAGGATTCATACTGGAGACATTCTGGTGCTATCAGATTTTTGCAGCCAGATGTCTTGTCAGCGAAAGCGGAAAGGTTTATGAGCGGTTAAAAGAAAAAGATCTGCCAGGATCGAGAAGGCAGTTTCGATGATTGTCGGAAGAGATACGGAAAATCTGAGCTTTGAAGGAGTGACGAAGGCGGCTGTAGAGACCGTTGCGGAAAATACTTCCGATGGAGTGACCGCACCGCTTCTGTATCTGCTTCTGGGAGGTGCACCACTGGGATTTTTATATAAGGCAGTGAACACGATGGATTCGATGTTGGGGTATAAAAATGAAACGTATCTTTATTTTGGAAGAATCCCTGCGAAAATGGATGATCTTTTCAATTATATTCCGGCAAGACTGACGGCATGGTTTATGGTACTGGCATCTTTTCTGACCGGGCTGAATGGAAAGAATGCGTGGAAGATCTACAGAAGAGACTGCCGAAAGCATGCGAGTCCTAATTCAGCACAGTCAGAAGCGGTCTGTGCCGGGGCATTGGATGTGCAACTGGCAGGAGATGCGGTATATTTTGGCAAGATCCATAAAAGGAATTTATCGGAGATCCACTCCGCAAGATCGGGCGGAAGACATTCCAAGGGCAGGAAGGCTGATGTATGTGACGACGGTTCTGATGCTGCTTGTATTTGGCGGAATCAAATTACTGATCTGTTTGCTGTAGTTGGATGAATACCTGACGAGGAACAGCGTAGAATTTCATGCCCATTCAGGCTACCGGCTTGTGGGAGAATTTTATGACTGTGGTTATAAGTTCGGAAGATGGTATAATATGGTGTGGATGGAAAAGAGGATCAATACGGATCAGAAAGTACTTCCGGTAAAATGGTTCGGGAATACCGGGAAGAACTGGAACGGTTACTGGAGCAGCAGAGAGAAGAGCAGGAGTAAGAGATGCAGTACGCACATGGCGGAGATATTTATACATATAAAAAATTTACTTGATTTTTCCATTAATGTAAATCCATTAGGACCTGCAGATGCAGTTGTTGAAGCGGCAGCCCGGTCGTTGCAGAGGATCGGAGAGTATCCCGACAGCCGGAGCAGGGAATTAAGAAATGCACTGGCAGAAAAAAAAGGGACTGGCAGCAGAACGGTTTGTGATCGGAAATGGAGCAGCAGATCTTTTATTTTCACTGGTACTGGCAGAAAAACCTCAAAAAGCAATGATCGTGATACCGGCATTTTCAGAATATGAGCAGGCTTTAAAGACGGTAGGATGTGAAATCCTGTATCATGAAGTAAAAAAGAAAATAATTTCCGTTTGGGAACGGATCTGACAGAAAAAATCACATCAGAACTGGATTTCTTATTTTTATGCTCTCCGTCGAATCCGGCGGGACAGGCAGTGGAAAAGGAGTTTCTTATTAAAATAGCTGAAAAGTGTGAAAAAGAGCGGGTCAGACTGGTGCTGGATGAATGTTTTGTGCAGTTCCTGACTTCAGGGGAAGAGGCATCCATGCAGTTGGAGACCGGCAGGTTCAGGTATCTGTTCGTATTGCAGGCTTTTACAAAAATCTATGCAGTTCCGGGAATCCGTCTTGGGTACGGGATCAGTTCTGATAAAGCACTGCTGGAACGGATGGAGACGGTACGTCAGCCGTGGAGCGTATCAACTCCGGCACAGGCTGCAGGACTCTCAGCATTGAAGGAAGACCACAGAGAAGAGCAGACACGGCAACTGGTAAAGTCAGAGCGGGAAAGAATGGAAAAAGAACTGGAAAATCTGAGAATAGAGTACATTCCGTCGGAGGCATGAACTTTCTTCTTTTTAACAGTGAGATCAACTGGTTTGAAGAGTTGAAGAAGCGGGGAATCCTGATCCGGGACTGTGCAAATTACCGGGGACTCGGGAATGGCTGGTACAGGCTGGCTGTCCGGCTGCCGGAAGAAAATGACCGGTTACTGGAATGTATGAAGCAGGTGTTGAACGAGAGGAGCTGAAAAGATGGCGAAATGTATTATGATCCAGGGAACAATGTCAAATGTGGGAAAAAGTGCCATAGCAGCAGGACTTTGCAGAGTATTTAAGCAGGATGGATACAAAGTTGCACCCTTCAAATCGCAGAATATGGCGTTAAATTCTTTTATTACCCAGAATGGTCTTGAGATGGGGCGCCCAGGTAATGCAGGCAGAAGCAGCAGGGATTGAACCGGAAGTGAGTATGAATCCGATCCTGTTAAAGCCTACCAATGATACAGGTTCGCAGGTTATCATCAACGGAAAACCAATCGGGGTGATGTCTGCAGTAGAATATTACCGTCATAAGCGGGATTATATTCCTTATATTTTAGAGGCATATCGGGAACTGGAAAAAAAGTATGATGTGATTGTGATCGAAGGTGCAGGAAGTCCGGCAGAGATCAACCTGAAAAAGGATGATATCGTCAATATGGGAATGGCAGAACTGGTGGATGCACCTGTACTGCTGGTGGGGGGAGATATTGACCGGGGAGGTGTCTTTGCCCAGATTGCAGGAACCGTTATGCTGTTGGAAGAAAAGGAACGGAAGAGAATCGCAGGAACTGTGATCAATAAGTTCCGGGGAGATGTATCCATTTTAGAGCCGGGACTGAAAATGCTGGAAGACAGAACGGATATCCCGGTTCTTGGTGTTGTGCCGTATTTTTATCTGGATCTCGACGAGGAAGACAGCCTGACGGAAAGATTCCATAAAAAGGAAAAAAGCCGGGACTTGTGGATATTGCGGTGATCCGGTTTCCAAGGATCTCAAATTTTACGGATCTTGCACCGCTGGAGGCAATCAAAAGAAGTTTCAGTCCGGTATATTTCATCTCCGGCAGATTTCGGACAGCCGGATCTGGTTATCCTTCCGGGCAGTAAAAATACGATCAGTGATCTGCTGTGGATGCGTCAGAATGGTCTGGAGGGCGAAAATTCTTCGCTACAGTGGAAATGGAGGGGCGGTTTTCGGTATTTGCGGAGGCTATCAGATGCTCGGCAGGGAAATACAGGATCCGGACGGAATCGAGGAAAAAAGGCACAGTACAGGGATTGGGGTTACTTCCGGTCTGCACTGTATTTGGACAGGAAAAGAGAAGAACGAGAGTAGAAGGAAAATTCCGGGATATGGGCGGTATTCTGAAAGAACTGCAAGGAATCGGTTTAATGGATACGAAATCCATATGGGAAGATCAGAAGTGGATACAAAATCAGACAGGCTGGTTTCAATGAGGGAAGAAGGAAACGAAGAACCACAGAGATATCATGAGGATGGGCCCAGAACGGAAATGTCTATGGCTGTTATGTACATGGTATTTTTGATGAAAAACTGGTGTCAGAAGGAATTGTTTCTGCTATACTGAAGCAGAAAGGTTACGATACCCTGCAGATTGAGGGAAAAGACTGGAATAGCTATAAAGAAGAGCAATATGATCAACTGGCCGATATACTCAGAGAAAGTCTGGATATGAAGGCAATTTACAAAATGATGGAATAACAGGAGGAGTTGCAGATATGGGAAGACAGATTAAATATGGACATCTTTTACATGGCGGAGACTACAACCCGGAGCAGTGGCTGAACCGCCCGGATATATTGAAAAAGGACATTGAGTATTTTAAAGAAAGAAAGATCAATACGGTATCTGTAGGAATGTTCTCCCCGGCGATGCTGGAGCCGGAAGAGGGAAATTATCAGTTTGACTGGCTCGAAAAAGTGATTGATTCACTTTACGCAGAGGGAATTTCTACAATTTTGTCCACACCGTCCGGTGCAAGACCGAAATGGCTTTCTGATAAGTACCCGGAAGTACTGCGTGTGAATGAAAAGAGGGAGAAGAATCTGTTCGGTGGAAGACATAATCACTGTTATACTTCTCCAGTATACAGGGAAAAAGTGGCAGAGATCGACCGCAGGCTGGGAGAAAAGTTCGGAAAGCATCCGGGTGTGATTCTGTGGCATATTTCCAATGAATATGGCGGAGAATGTCATTGTCCGCTTTGTCAGGAGAAGTTCCGGGAGTGGCTGAAAGAGAAATATGGTACGATTGAAAACCTCAACAAACGCTGGTGTACCACATTCTGGAGTCACCGGTATCAGAGCTTTTCTCAGATCGAAAGTCCTTCTTCACTGGGAGAAAATGAGCTTCACGCATTAAAGCTGGACTGGAAGAGGTTTGTGACGGAACAGACAGTCGATTTCATGAAGGCGGAAATAGCAGCTCTCAGGGAGACTGGAACGGAAATCCCGGTGACGACGAATCTGATGTATGATTATGACGGCCTGGATTATAAGAAATTCAGGAAGATGTCGATATTGTCTCCTGGGATAACTATCCGGGATGGCACAAAAAAGAAGAGTGGCTGACGGCAACAGATGCAGGAATGCAGCATGATCTGATGAGAAGTATCAGAAAAGCTCCGTTCCTGATGATGGAATCCTGCCCATCTGCAACGAACTGGAAGCCTATCAACAAGCTGAAGAAAACCAGGAATACATCTGGCTGCCTCTCTGCAGGCAGTTGCTCATGGTTCAGACAGTGTTCTGTATTTCCAGCTTCGTCAGAGCCAGGGAGCCTCTGAAAAGTTTCATGGTGCAGTGATCGATCATTACGGTGGAAATGATACCCGTGTCTTCAGGGAAGTGACAGAAGTGGGAGGCAAGGACTTGAAAAGCTTCAGGAAGTGACAGGCAGTGTGACGTGTGCAAAGGCAGCGGTTTTATATGACCGGGAAAATGACTGGGCGCTGAAGGATGCGCAGGGACCTCGAAACGAGGATATGCATTATCAGGAGTGCGTTCTGAAGCAGTACAGAGCTTTGCGGGCAGAAGGACTGGATGTGGACGTGATCTCCATGGAGCATGCACTTTCTGATTATAAGATCCTGGCAGTGCCGATGGCGTATCTGTTCAGTGAGAAATACGAAGAACGTCTCAGAGAGTATGTGGCACAGGGAGGAACTCTGGTATTGACCTACTGGTCAGGTCTTGTGGATGAGACGGATAAATGTTTCCTTGGAGGTACACCTTATGGACTGATGGATGTGACGGGAGTCCGCAGTACAGAGATCGATGCTTTATTTGACTGGGAATCAAACCATGGAATACCGGAGCATGGAAACCGCACGGGATTGCAGAAAGTTTATGAGTGTAAAAATCTCTGCGAACTGTCGGAAGTTTCTGATGCAGAAGTCCTGATGCGTTATGCAGACGATTTTTTATGCGGGATCACCGCTTGTGACACATAAAGCGTATGGTGAGGGACATGCCTATTATGTAGGGGCAGATATGGAGCAGGCATTTTATGACGATTTATTTAAAGGCGTAGCAGAAGAAGCCGGTGTAAAAAGTCTGGCAGAGGCTGTTCGGAGGGTGTATCTGTCAATGTACGTCAGTCGGAAAATGCAGAGTATCTGTTTATTCAGAATTTCAGCCGCAAAGAAGTGGTTGTTCCGGTGACAGGTGAATATCAGGAGATTTATGGAACAGGCAGTGAGGCTCCTTGCACCGCTTCAGACAAGGGTACTGAAATTTGAGAGAAAGTGATCCTGCTGGAAAAGCAGAAGGAGAATCGGAATCTGAGGGGAGAATATATACAGAGACAGATCAGGGGAGAATAAAAATGAAAGAACAGCACAGTGAGTCAGAAAACAGAACAGAACTTTATGAGGATGTGCTTCTTGGGAAAAAAATTATGGACAAGGCTGTATAGAAAGCTTTTCTGGAATGGAGTAAGTAAAAAGCAGATTGTAAAAGCCATGCTGAAGTATATTCGGAGGATTTTAAGGGAGACTGCTGGATGTACCGGCAGGAACAGGACTTTTACTTACCGGAAATACTCATGGATGAGAGATGCGAGGATCATCTGTTATGACGAAGACGAGGAAATGCTTGACGGCAAAAAGCGTTTTGCAAGAGACGGATTGGATCATGTTACCGTAAAGAAGGGGAATTGTGCGAAGCTGCCGTTTCGTAATGAAAGTTTTGATGCCGTACTGAGTATTGACCGGCTGAATGCGGTGGAAGATAAGAGAAGCCCTGTCGGAAATGACCCGCGTATTAAAGAAAAACGGAAGGCTGATCGGATGCTTCTACATCGAGGGAAGATCCGGGAAGACAGACCGATTTTGTAAAATGGTTTCTGATGAAAAAAGGGTGGTTCAAAGGAATTTTGAAACCCAGACTTCTTTGCAGTTGAGACTGTCCCAGGATTATCAGGTGACGCATTTCCATCTGCGTGGATCGGTCGTATATTTTTGTGCAGTAAAGCGGGAAAAGCTACTTGGCGGGGAGCAGAATAAAAAAGCAGAGGTGAAAAGCAGAATGTGTACAGCAGCAACTTATAAGACGAAGGATTTTTATTTTGGAAGAACACTCGATTATGAATTTTCTTATGGAGATGAAGTGACGGTGACTCCGAGAAATTATAAGATCCCGTTCCGGTATATGGGAGAAATGGAATCCCATTATGCCCTGATAGGAATGGCTTATGTGGCAGAAGATTATCCGCTGTATTATGATGCAGTCAATGAAAAAGGGTGTCGGCATGGCGGGACTCAACTTTGTCGGAAATGCAGTCTATCAGGAGATAGATGAGGGCAGAAGACGGAAAGAAAATGTCTGCCAGTATGAATTGATTCCATGGATACTGAGCCAGTGTGCTTCGGTCAGAGAAGTCAGAGAACTGTTAAGCCGGATGAATCTGGTCGGGACACCGTTCAGTGAACAGCTTCCGGCAGCACAGCTTCACTGGATCATCGCAGATGAGAAAGAAGCCATCACGGTAGAATCGATGAAGGACGGGCTGAAAGTGCATGAAAATCCGGTGGGTGTGCTGACGAACAATCCATCTTTTGAACAGCAGATGTTTTCAGTTGAATAATTACATGCATCTGTCACCGAGACAGCCGGAAAATCATTTTTCAGAGAAACTGAATCTGACAGCATACAGCCGGGGAATGGGAGCAATGGGACTTCCGGGAGATTTGTCATCGGCATCCCGTTTTGCGAAAGTTGCATTTACAAAAATGAATGCAAAATCAGGAGATTCAGAACTGGAAAGCATCAGCCAGTTTTTCCATATTTTAGGTTCGGTGGATCAGCAGAGAGGCTGCTGTGAAGTGGCAGACGGAAAGTATGAGATTACCTTGTATACTTCCTGCTGTAATGCATCGAAGGGAATCTACTATTATACAACCTATGAGAATCATCAGATCACTGCTGTGGATCTGTACCGGGAGGAACTTGACGGAACAAAACTTTCCAGATATCCGCTGATCACGGGGAACAGATCCGCTGGCAGAATTAATATAGAAGAACAGAGAACGAAAAAAGAAGACGAAAAGAAGTAAAAGAGAAGACAGAAAAAGATAGCAAGAGGACAACAGGATGGATTTTTCAAGACTTGAGAAGAGTATTATGGATGTGATAAAGGAGGAGCAGGCAAAAGCTTGGCTACAGAAAGGAAAAAAGATACGGCTTTATTATCCGCTCAGTTCCCTGAACCATTTCTTTCAGGTAGAGGGAGATGTGACCGGGATGCTGGAAAAGCTGAACTGGTTTCCGGAGTATACAAAGCAGAGACTGGGACAGGTGGAAGTGACCAATGAGGGAGAGCGGTTCTGCTTTCATATCCCGGAAGAGGGAGTGGAGTATGTGCATGAGCAGATGAAAGAAAATGAGTTTATCAAAGAGCTGATCGGACTGTTGCAGAAGCATGACTGTACGATGGAGGAAATCTTTGATCTGTTCCGTTCCCATTCGGAAAAGGTGGAGATCCATGAGATGGACAACGGAGAATTTGACTACAGAGTCAGCTTTGCAGATGATCCGGAAGATTCCTATATTTACTGCTTTAAAGATGAAGGCTGTCATATCATCTATCATCGTTTTCTGCCGGAAGATTATGCAGATTTTGCATTTTAAAATGGATCAGGCAGTTTGAAAAAAATAAAATGAAATCAGGAGAACAGGACGAAATCAGGAGGAACGGATGAAATTAACGATTCTTGGAACGGGAAATGCCACAGTCACGGAGTGCTATAATACGTGTTTTGTCATCAGTAATAAGGAAAACCATTTTATGATTGATGGTGGAGGCGGAAGTATGATCCTGCATCAGTTGAAGTCTGCCGGGCTTGACTGGAAAGAGATGAGGGATATTTTTGTTACCCATAAGCATATCGATCATCTGTTGGGAATTATATGGATGATGCGAATGATCCTTCAGAATATGAACCGGGGAACTTATGATGGCGAGGCGACAATCTACGGACATGAAGAGGTGATCGCAATTCTTGAGAAGATCGCCGGGGAAGTTTTGTCTGAAAAAGAGACGAAAAATTTAGGAAAAAGGCTTCATATGGTTGTGGTAGAGGATGGAGAAGAAAGAGAGATCATAGGGAAACCGGTGACATTTTTTGATATCCATTCCACAAAAGCGAAGCAGTTTGGATTTTCCATGGAACTTGAACCGGGGAAAAAGCTGACCTGCTGCGGTGATGAACCGTATAATGAAGCGGAAAAGGTGTATGCACAGAACAGTCAGTGGCTTCTTCATGAAGCATTCTGTCTGTTTGGTGATAACAGATCAGTTTAAACCATACGAAAAGCATCATTCCACGGTGAAGGATGCATGCGAGCTGGGAGAAAGACTGAATGTAGAGAATTTGATCCTTTATCATACAGAGGATAAAAATATTCTGAAAAGACAGGAAATGTATCTGGCAGAAGGCAGGAAATTTTATCATGGAAATCTGTATGTGCCGGAAGATCTGGATGTGATAGAGTTATGATGGAAGTCGTGACAGGGGGCAGTGGCAGTGGAAAATCTGCCTATGCAGAACAGAAGATCTGCGGATTGCAGCAGGGGACAGGCAGGCTTTACTATATTGCGACCATGTATCCCTATGGAAGTGAAACGGAACGCAAGATTGAGAAACACCGCTGGATGCGTGCCGGAAAAGGATTCAGGACACTGGAATGGTATACCGGTCTGTCAGAGTGCATAGAAAAGGAATTTTCCGGACAGGAAGGAGCAGAAAGACTAAGTGAAAGTTCGATCCTGCTGGAATGTATGTCCAATCTGGTGGCGAATGAACTCTATATGGAGCAGGGGGGCGGGAACGGATACTGTCCGCTCTGTGACCGAAGGAATCAGGCGGTTGAAGGAGCAGAGCAGAAACCTGGTCATTGTCACAAATGAGGTTTTTTCAGAATCCGTTCCTGATTCCGTGGAAATGAAAAACTATAAGAAAGTTCTTGGTGAGATTAACCGGAATCTTGCCGGGATGGCAGATCAGGTGACAGAGGTTGTCTATGGGATTCCATGGATCTGGAAGAAAGATGCCGGCTGTACACCGGGGAGACGGGTGGAATATGCTGTGGATCATCATAAGGAAAATACTATGAAAAATTATGAAAAAACCGGAAAGGATCCGGAAAGGAAGAACGTTCATCTGATTATTGGCGGGGCATTCAGGGGGAAATTGCAGTACGCAGAAACGTTATATTCAAAGATCTGCTGGTATGATGGAGCAGAATGTCAGCCGGAGCAGCTTGAAAAGGAGCTGACGGAAATTGACGGGATTGTCCATTTTGAGCAGTTAGTCCGTCGGTGGATGGAAGATGGGCGTGAGACGGAGGAACTGACCGGACTGCTGATGAACAGAAGAAAAGGGCTGGTTCTGATCAGCGATGAGATCGGATATGGATTAGTCCCTGTGGATGCATTTGAGCGGAAATACAGAGAGGCTCATGGAAGGCTTATGACAGACCTTGCGGCACAGGCACAGCGGGTAGACCGTGTAGTCTGCGGGATCGGAACAAGACTCCGGTAGAGAAAGAAACGCAGGCAGGAATATGCCTGAAAAAAAGACTACTAACGCAGGCAATAAGAAGTGGGAAGAAGGAAAAAGGTGATTCGGAAAATGAAAATGTTGACGGAAATTGAAAAAGTCCTGCCATCAGAAATTGAGAAACGCAGTTTTGAAATCATTACGGAAGAACTGGGAGATAAGAAACTTGTTCCCGGGACAGAACTGATCGTAAAACGCTGCATTCATACCAGCGCAGATTTTGATTATGCGGAGAACCTGGTTTTCTCTGAGGGGGCAGTAGAGCATGCGATGGATGCAATCCGAAGAGGAACACCGATCGTGACAGATACGCAGATGGGAAAGGCCGGGATCAATAAAAGAAAACTTGCAGAGTTTGGCAGTGAAGTGTACTGCTTTATGTCGGATGAAGATGTAGCGGCAGCAGCAAAGGCAAATGGTACGACCAGGGGCGGCAGCAAGTATGGACAAGGCAGCGGCACTTGGCCGGGATGTGATCTTTGCGGTCGGAAATGCACCGACAGCACTGGTTCGTCTGTATGAGCTTATAAAAGAGGGGAAGATCCGGCCAGAACTGATCATTGCAGTACCGGTAGGATTTGTGAATGTAGTTCAGTCGAAAGAACTGATCCTGAGCCTGAAAGAGACTCAGTCGATCGTTGCACGGGGAAGAAAAAGGTGGCAGCAATATCGCGGCATGTATCTGCAATGCCCTGCTTTATCAGATGTAGAGGGTGACAAGTGCAGAGCAGGAACAGATAGAAAGCAGATCTGCCGAAAAAATCTGAAAACAGAAAATAAAAGTTTTGAATGATATTATAGAAAATATTTATAACAAATTACCGGTCGGACAAAGGCTTGTGGACACTGTGTAAGACATTGAGATACCGAATGGTATCAGCCAATGCAGTAGTGGTTGAAGCAAGAATCCCCCCTGCTTTAGCTGTGGGGAGTGTCAAGCAGTCCGGTAAGGACAAATTCACGGAAATGATGTGCTGCGGGTGAAAGTTCATGTCTGCGGCTTGTAACCATATAGATATCTCTCTGGCACTCAGGATAAGAAATCTGCAGGATACGGACATTCAGTCTGAGCAGAAGCTCCATATAGGGAACGAGGGCGATCCCGAATCCATGTGCAACAAGTCCGGCAATCACCTGATCCTCGTCAGTTTCATATACGAATTTCGGTTTTTGACCGATCTGCTCGAAAAGAAGATCGGTCACATAGCGGAGACCGGCACTCTGATCAAAATAAATATAAGGGTATGCAAGTGTTTCACTCAATGGAAGCCGGTACTGGTCTGCCAGAGGATGTCCGTCCGGTACGATCAGGACGAGATCCTGTTTCATAACCGGTGTATAATGAAAATCGTTGCTTTCAGGCGGTTCTGATGAAAAGACAATATCATATTCTCCGGCATTCAGACTTTCAAGCAAAGCACCTGTAGAGCCGGTATGGAAACGGAACGTTGTTTCCTTGTCCGGGTTCTGCTTCAGATAACGGAGGCAAGATCCGGGATATAATCTGTTCCCAGTGTCCGTAGAAATCCAAGACGGATCTTCCCCGCACCGGCAGCTTTACGCTTCAGGTTGGCGATCCCTTTATCGAGGATCGCAAGGGATTCAGAAGCACATCCGGCGAGATCTCTCCCACAATCGGTGAGGCTGATCGTGCGTCCATCCTTTTCAAATAATTTTACTCCCAGTTCATTTTCAAGCTGGGAAATGGCATAGCTCAGACTGGGCTGGGTGATGTTTAATTGGCGTGCGGCTTTGGTGTACTGCCTTTTTTCCGCCAGTTCAAGAAAATATCTTAGCTGATATAAGTTCATAAGCTTCTCCGTTCAGATGATTCTTCATAATAAATGCTGTTAAAATTTTAACTCCAAAAATAGAAAATGTCTATAGAATTATAGAAGATTATTATTTGTAAAATAAAAAAGCATGTGATAGATTTACCGACGGTAAAATAAGCGAATAAAAAGGAGCGTATAAAAATGATATCAGCAGATAAGACGATATCCACAAATAAACTGATCACTACAGATCGAATGGCAGGAAAAGAAAAAAAATTCCGGAAGAAACAAACTGACCGATGGAAAAGCAGAACGTGTGAAGGCAACTGCAACAGAGGCACTTCCGGTAGTCAGAGGAGAGCTGGCACTTTTAATTGTACTGGTGATCAACAGTCTTGGAGTTGTTCTGATGTTGTATTCAGGATCGGGGATTTCGGCAATTTCCAGTGTGCCGTATGCATTTTCAGAAGTTTTTTCCAAAGTTTCACTGGGAGTCTGGACAGACATTTTTTCAGACAATTCTGGTCTTGAGCCTGATGATCCTCAGAAAGAAATTTGTGCCGCAGTATCTGCTGAGCTTTATTGTAGGGGCAGGATTCGGAACCGAGATCGATATCCATGAAACCTGGGTTCATACCCTGCCTGTGACACTGCCGCTCCGGTTTGTATACTTTTTGCAGGATACCTGCTGATCAGTACAGGAATTGCCCTTTCCAACCGTTGTAAAATGCCGATCATCCCAACGGATCTTTTCCCGAGGGAACTGGCAGATATCACGAAGGCAGCGTACTCAAGGATCAAGATCAGTTATGATGTGATCTGTCTGTCCGTGACAGCATTGCTGACGTTTGTATGCCTGGGACAGATCAGAGGACTTGGAATCGGAACAGTGCTTGCGGCATTTACAATGGGAAAAGTAATTGGTAAAATAGGGGAAGGAATGGATAAAAAGTGAGATTTGTATCGATTTTTTCAAAATAAAGAGGGAGTACGAAAGTGAATTTATGAGCAGGGAGAAACGATTGAAAGAGAGTAATTATACCCATGTGATCCACCCGTTTCCGGCACTCTATGATGCTGATTCAAAAATTCTGATCCTTGGCAGTCTTCCATCCGTAAAATCCCGCGAACAGAACTTCTTTTACGGACATCCGCAGAACATGTTCTGGAAGATGTTGGCAGCGGTCCTGGGAGAGAAGATTCCTGAGACCATCGAAGAAAAGAAGGAACTTCTGCATCGGAATCACATTGCCCTGTGGGATACGATCTACAGTTGCGACATCATCGGTTCAAGCGACAGCAGTATTAAAAAAATGTAGTACCGACAGATCTGAACCTGATTCTGGAAGAGTCAGAGGTGGAAAGAATCTTCTGTAATGGGAAAGCCTCGGGAAATTATTATAAGAAATATCAGGAGAGCAGAACCGGTATCGAAGCGACAGTTCTTCCGTCGACCAGCCCGGCAAATGCAGCTTTTTCATTGGAAAAGCTGATTGAAATATGGAAATGTATCTTGTGAGAAAGAGCGAATGGTGGTATGATGGTTCTGTTCGGTCAGAAAAGACCGAGTGAAAAAAGGAAGACAGAAGGGAACAAAAGAAAGTGACCTATAAAGAAGCAAGGGTATATTTGGACGAGATGTCGAAATACGGAAGTGTACTTGGCTTGGATACAATTCGAGGTCTGTTGCGTGAACTGGGGAATCCTCAGGAGAGTCTGAAAGTTCATACATATTGCAGGAACGAATGGCAAGGGATCTGTGCTTGCATACACTTCAACGATTTTAAGTGAAGCAGGATACAGGATCGGGCGGTATGTTTCACCAACGGTAATCTCCTATCTGGAGCGGATTCAGATGAACGGCAGATGGATCTCGGAAGAAGAGTTTGCAGAACTGACAGAGAAAGTGAAAGAAGCTATTGCCCGGCTGAAAGCTGCGGGGAGAATCTCCCGACAGTTTTGAGACAGAGACGGCAATAGCTTTTTGTATTTCAGGAAAATGAACTGTGACTTTGTTGTATTGGAGACAGGACTCGGTGGAGAACTGGATGCGACCAATATCGTGAAAAATACGGTCTGTGCTGTATTTGCAACGATCAGCAGAGATCACCTGGGGGGGTGATCGGCAATACGTTGGAAGAGATTGCACAGACGAAGGCCGGAATTATAAAAATGGCTGTGCAGTCGTTTCGGCACAGCAGAAAGAAACTGTAAGTGAGATTCTGAAGAAGCGGGCAGGAGGCATCTGACTGTAGCTACAGAGAGGCAGATCTGAGCCGGTTTCTTGTAGAAAAAAGAAGACTATCATGGAATCCGGTTTTCTTATAAAGAATATAAGAATCTGAGAGGAAGTCTGGCAGGAGAATGTCAGATCGCAAATCTTGCAACGGCACTGGAAGTGATCCGTACGCTGAATGCACTGGGAATTTCCGTACCGGAGACGGCGGTGAGAAAAGGACTGGAAGAAACGAGATGGCCGGGCAGATTTACGTTTTTAATGGAGCATCCGGTTTTTCTGGTTGACGGGGCACATAATGAAGATGCCGCACAGAAACTTCGGATGTCCATGGAACGCTATTTTCCGGGAAGACGGCTGATCCTTATTCTAGGAGTATTTAAGGACAAAGGAATATGAAAAGATCGCATCGATTCTTTGCCCGCTGGCACAGCAGGTTTATACAGTTGATCTTCCGAATGTGGAGCGTACACTGCCGGCAGAAAAGCTTGCAGAGTGTGCAAAAAATACTGTCGGCAGACAGCGGCGGCAGGAAGAATAGAGGATGCCGTGGAAAAAAGCGATGAAAGCAGCAGAAAGAGCAGGACAGAGGACGGCAGACAGTGAAGCTTCAGCAGCAGACGGAGAGCCGGTGATCCTGGCATGTGGTTCATTATCTTATCTTGGAGATGTGATCCGGCTGGTTGAAAAAAAGTTACAACCCGGACGAGAGGTACAGGAAAGGAAGAAAAATGATAGATCATGAAAAAGATAGAGCAGGCGGTAAGACTGCTGTTGGAAGGAATCGGGGAAGATGTGAACCGGGAAGGTCTGCTGGAGACACCGGACCGGATTGCAAGAATGTATGAAGAGATATACGGCGGCATGGAAGAAGATGCGGCAACACATTTGTCCAAGACATTTACAGTAGACAGCAGGGAAATGGTCATCGAAAAGGATATCACTTTTTTATTCTACCTGCGAACATCATCTGCTCCCGTTTTATGGAAAAGCTCATATTGCGTATATTCCGGATGGAAAAGTCGTAGGACTGAGCAAGCTTGCAAGAACAGTAGAAGTATTCGCAAAGAAGACTTCAGTTGCAGGAGCAGTTGACGGGACAGATTGCCGATGCGCTGATGGAGCATATGCAGGCAAAAGGCGCAATTGTGATGATCGAGGCGGAGCATATGTGCATGACTATGCGCGGAATCAAAAGCCGGGAAGCCAGACAGTGACGCTGGCACGGAGAGGTGTTTTGAGACAGATCCGTCGCTGGAAGAACGATTCTTCCGTATGCTGGGACGATAAAGGTGGCAGAATGAAGCAGATCAGGACAGAAAGGAACCGGGATGGAACGGATCAGAATGGATCGTGTCAATGCAATTTTAAAGCATAAGACTTACAGAAAGTATTACGATCAGATTGAAAAAATTGAAAAGGACAGGATTTTCTGCCGCCATCAGATCCTCATCTGCTGGATGTGGCGAGGATCGCTTATATCACGAATCTGGAGCGGAATCTGGGGTATGACAGGGAAGTGATCTATGCGGCTGCGATCCTGCATGATATAGGAAAATCCTTTCAGTATGAAGAGCGGATTCCGCATGAGATTGCCGGGGAAAAAGTAGCTTCAGAGATTTTGGATACCCTTCCGGAGGGACTGGCATTTTCTGCGGAAGAAAGACGCCTGATCTGGCTGCAGTCCGGGAACACCGGAAAAAAAGACGGGCAGAGCCGATCGCTGCACTTTTTATGACAGTGACAAGCGTTCCTGTACCTGTTTTTCCTGCCCGGCAGAAAAAGAGTGCAACTGGAAGGATGAAGAGAAGAACAAGGAGATAATCATATGATCATAGGCAACAGAGAGTTTGATACAGAAAAGAATACATATATTATGGGAATCCTGAATGTGACACCGGATTCTTTTTCCGACGGTGGAAAATACAACGGAATGGAACAGGCACTGAGGATAAGATGCACAGAAGATGATCGCAGAAGGTGCGGATCTGATCGATGTGGGTGGAGAATCGACCCGTCCGGGACATGTGCAGATTTCAGATGAAGAAGAAATCGCAAGGGTGACTCCGGTGATTGAAGCTTTGAAAAAGGAGTTTGATATTCCGATTTCGATCGACACATATAAAAGCCATGTGGCAGAAGCGGCACTTCAGGCGGGAGCAGACCTTGTAAATGATATCTGGGGCTTAAAATATGATGAAAAAATGGCAGAGGTCATTGCAAAATATCATGCTGCCTGCTGTCTGATGCACAACCGTGAAAAGGCCGAGTATGAAGAGTTTCAAAAAAGATTTTATAGAAGATATGAAAGAATGTGTCCGTCTTGCAAAGGAGGCCGGAATCGCAGATGAAAAGATCATTTTAGATCCGGGTGTCGGATTTGGGAAGACGTATGAGATGAACCTGGAGATCATTGCACATCTTGAAATCCTTCAGGAACTGGGATATCCGGTTCTTCTTGGTACTTCAAGAAAGTCGGTGATCGGTCTGACGCTGGATCTTCCGGTAGATCAGAGAGAAGAGGGAACGATGGTGACAACAGTTTATGGTGTGCAGAAGGGCAGTGCGTTTGTACGGGTTCATGATGTGGAAAAAAATCTGCGTGCGATCAAAATGACGAAAGCTCTGATGAGGATGTAACTATGAAAGCAGATAAGATAAAAATACAAAACCTGGAGGTGTTTGCCAATCATGGTGTATTTCCGGAAGAAAATGTACTGGGACAGAAATTTGTCGTCAGTGCGGTGTTGTATACCGATACAAGAAAGGCGGGACAGACAGATGAACTGACTGCTTCGATCCATTATGGAGAAGTCAGTGCTTTTATAGACCGCTATCTGAAAGAACATACTTTTCAATTACTGGAGAAGGTGGCAGAGAGTCTTGCAGAAGAACTGCTTTTTACAGACAAAAGGGCTTCAGAAGATCCGGCTGGAGATCAAGAAACCGTGGGCACCGGTCGGACTGCCGCTTAAGACGGTCAGTGTAGAGATTGAGCGTGAATGGCATACGGCATATATTGCACTTGGATCCAATATCGGGGACAGTGAAGCTTATCTGAAAGAAGCCATTGACAAGCTGGATCATTTGCCGACGAGCCGGGTGGAAAAAGTTTCTTCTTTTCTTGTGACGGCAGACCTTACGGAGTGACGGATCAGCCGGATTTTCTGAATGGCTGTCTGAAGCTGCAGACACTTTTATATCCGGAAGAGCTGCTGCGGGAGCTGAACCGAATTGAAAAAGAGGCAGGAAGAGAACGAATCATACATTGGGGACCGAGAACACTGGATCTGGATATTATATTCTATGACGATCTGATCTGCGAGGAGGACGATCTGTGTATTCCGCATATTGAGATGCATAAGAGAAGCTTTTGTACTGAAGCCGCTGGAAGAAATCGCTCCCCTATAAACGGCATCCGGTCACAGGAAAGACGGTGCGGGAGATGCTGGGAGAACTGGAGAATGCCGGTCAGGAAACCGCTGATGCGTGATGGCTGAGATGGTAATAAACGGTTATTAGAAAAAATGAACTGTTTTTTCAGAGCGGATATGGTATGATGATTCTGTTATCTTCTAACAGAGTAGACAAGCATCAAAAATGGAATGAAAGGGGAACAAAATGTTAGAAAAATTATTTAAACTGTCTGAGAACAAGACGGACGTGAAAAACGGAAGTACTTGCCGGTGTTACTACATTTATGACGATGGCGTACATCCCGGCAGTCAATCCAAGTATTCTTTCCGAGCAGGAATGGATTCAGGAGCAGTCTTTACAGCAACGGCACTGGCTGCTTTTGTCGGAACACTTCTGATGGCAGTATTGGCGAATTACCCGTTCGCACTGGCACCTGGAATGGGACTGAATGCATATTTTGCCTATACGGTCGTTATCGGAATGGGCTATAGCTGGCAATATGCCTGACTGCCGTATTTGCAGAAGGAATCATCTTTATCGTACTTTCTATGACAAATGTACGTGAAGCAATCTTTAATGCGATTCCGAGAAACCTGAAGTCAGCAGTTAGTGTAGGTATCGGACTTTCATCGCTTTCGTTGGTATGCAGAATGCTCATATTGTGATCGGTGGATCTACATTGATCGAGCTTTTTCACTGGATGGATATAATCAGGTGAATGGAGTAGAAGGCTGCTTTCAGCGATGTCGGAATTACGGTACTTCTTGCAATTATCGGAGTGATCATTACAGGAATCATGGTTATTAAGAATGTAAAAGGAAATATTCCCTGGGGTATCCTGATTACCTGGGGACTTGGTATTATCTGCCAGTTTGCGGGACTGTATGTTCCGAATGCAGAGGTTGGCTGCTACAGCCTGCTCCCTGATTTCAGCAATGGTCTGGCAATCCCAAGCCTGTCACCGATCTTCTGCAAGCTTGATTTTAAGGGAATCTTTTCACTGGATTTCATCGTAATCTTATTTGCATTCTTGTTTGTAGATCTCTTTGATACGATCGGTACGCTGGTTGGAGTTTCTTCTAAGGCAGATATGCTGGATAAGGATGGAAAGCTTCCGCGGATCAAAGGAGCACTTCTTGCAGATGCAATCGCAACAACTGCAGGAGCAGTTCTCGGAACATCAACAACAACAACATTTGTAGAAAGCGCATCAGGAGTATCCGAAGGAGGAAGAACCGGACTTACATCAGTCACAACAGCAATCCTTTTCGGCCTGTCACTGTTCCTGTCACCAATCTTCCTTGCAATACCATCATTTGCCACAGCACCGGCCCTTGTAATTGTAGGACTTTACATGCTCACGAACGTAACAAGCATAGATTTCAACGATATGTCCGAGGCGATCCCATGTTATGTATGTATCATCGCAATGCCATTCTTCTACAGCATTTCCGAAGGTATCTCTATGGGAATTATTGCTTATGTTGCATTCAATCTGATTACTGGAAAGGCAAAAAAGAAAAAAGTAAGTGTTCTGATGTATGTACTTGCTGTACTCTTTATTCTGAAGTATATCTTCCTGTAAAAGAAGCAGGAAGAAGAAAATCAAAAGAGGATGTATCCCCGGAATGGCGGGGGATACATCCTCTTTTTTCATCCCACAGAACGGAATGAAAGAGACTGATGCAGGTGTCAGGGCCTTGTCTTATACAGGAACAAGCCTCCGGTTTGTTGCCATGTGCAGACTAAAGCAGGGCTTCAAACGTATCATAGAAAGTCGGATAAGATACATCTACGCACTTACTGTCAAGAATTTTTGTATTGCCCTCGGCAACCAGAGCTGCGATACTGAAGGCCATGGCAATCCGGTGATCCAGTAGCGTATGGATGGAAGTTCCGTGGAACCGGATTTCCGCCGTGGATGATCATTCCGTCATCTGTCGGTGTGACATCAGCTCCCATTGCTTTCAGGTTGTCTGTTACGGTTTCGATGCGGTCGGTCTCTTTGACTTTCAAGTTCTGCTGCATCTTTGATGACCGTCGTTCCTTCTGCTACGGCTGCCATGACTGCAATGACAGGAATCTCATCAATGAGTGTCGGGGATGATGCCCCTTCAATCGTTGTTCCGTGGAGTTTACTGGTGCGGACGAGGATATCAGCGATCTTTTCTCCCCCTTCGGTTTTTCATTTAATAAAGTGATATCACCCCCATGTCTTCACATACTTTCAGGATTCCGGCACGGGTCGGGTTGATGCCTACATTTTTATCAGAATTTCAGAACCTGGAACCAGAAGGGCAGCAGCAATAAAGTAAGCAGCAGAAGAAATATCTCCCGGAACCATGATCTTCTGTCCGTATAATTCCTCACATGGGAGAATAGATGCAGTTGCACTGCCATCAGAATGTATTTCTGTCTGTACGTTGGCACCAAGCCATTCAGCATCAGTTCTGTATGGTTTCGGGAAAGACAGGTTCTGTGACAGAAGTTTCTCCGTCAGCATAGAGTCCGGCAAGAAGCAGACAGGATTTGACCTGGGCACTGGCAACCGGGGAATCATAGGGATGGATTCCATGGAGCTGTGCCGGCAGTGATATACAACGGTGCACAGCCATTCTGAAGCACACTTAAAATATTGGCGCCCATGGAGGTCAGTGGCTCAATGATCCTCTTCATCGGACGGGAATTTAAAGATTCGTCCCCGGAAAGTTCAGAGTTAAAAGGCTGTCCGGCAAGGATACCGGAAATCAGTCTTGTAGTTGTTCCACTGTTTCCGACATCCAGAATGGAAGACGGGGCATTCAGTCCGTGAAGTCCTTTTCCGTGGACAATCACTTTTGACTGGGAGAGATCTGTTTCAATCTCAATTCCAAGGGTTGAAAAACAACGGATAGTAGCAAGACAGTCCGCACCGGAGAGAAAGTTGTGAATTTCCGTTGTACCGTTGGCAATCGAACCAAACATCACGCAACGGTGGGAAATCGATTTATCTCCCGGTATCGTAACCTTTCCTTTTAATCCGCTCATACTGCATAATTCCATAATAAAAATCCTCTTTCTGTAATATTTTGGTATAGATGATCTGACGGGATCTGCTCAGACTTCATAAATCACATAGCGGTATTTCTGAAGCAACTTTGAGGGCATTGGCGGCAGAATCTTCATCATAAAATTCGATCCGGAGAACCCCTTCTTCAAATTCACGGTTGTGGATGATCCCAATATTTTTAATACTGATATGATTGCTGGCAAGGATTGTGGCAATCGTAGCGATTCCTCCCCGGCCTCATCAATGATATCACAATACAGTGCGGACTGCTTTTTGATCGGCCCTGCGGAACTGTTCGGCATGGAGTTGCGGTAATCCCTTGAATCCTCGAACATAGAATATAACGCAGTCTCATTTTCAGCATCAATCTGCTCCTTTGCCTGCGTGAGAGCTTCAATATAATGACCGAGAATGTGGGAAATATTCTCCCCGTTCTTCAGGCAGATCTGCTGCCACATCACCGGTGAGGAAGAAGCGATACGGGTAATATCTTTGAATCCACCGGCAGCGAGTGCCTTCATCAGTCCGTCCTCTGTATCGGTATCATGGACAAAATTCACAAGTGTTGATGCAATAATATGCGGCAGATGACTGATCGTTCCGGTAATAATATCATGCTCATTATAATCAAGAATGACCGGGAGTGCCTTCAGGGAGGTCACAAACTCTTTATACGCACTGACCTTTTCTTTGGCTACTTTTTGCAGTAGGTGTAAGAATATAATATGCATTTTCAATGAGATGAGCTTTTGAATTCATAAATCCGCTCTTTTTCAGAACCTGCCATCGGGTGTCCGCCAATGAAAGATTCTTCCATACCGAGGCGGATAACTTCTTTGTGGATGGATGTCTTTACACTTCCGACATCAGTTAAAAATACAGTCACTGTCGATCAGACTTTTCAACTGGGAGAGGTAGGCAGCATTGTAATTGACGGGTGCACATAAGAAAATATAAGTGCAGCCACGGAAATTATCATCGATTGATGAGCAGGCAGTATGGATCGTTCCCTCCTGTACTGCAAGTGCCAGAGATTCTTTATTTTTATCAAAAAGCAATAATATCATACTCAGGATAATACTGGCGGATTGCTTTTGCAATCGATCCGCCGATTAGTCCGAGTCCGATAAATCCGATTTTTTTGAAGTCATAATAGATAGTCCTTTCTGTAAATCATAGTTGATGCAATAGAAAATGACGCATCAATATACTTATTTTAACACGTCAAAGTATAAAAGTAAATTATTCTTGCCGCAGAAAAAAGACCGGAAAACCAGAAATAAGTTTTGATTATGACAAAATATGGAATATGTGAAAATTAAATAAAATAGTTGTAATTATAATGATATTTTAGTATAATTTACCCATGGCTTGTATATCCGGTTGAAAAAAAGGATATACAGAATAACCACATTACAAGGAGCAGCAGCATGAAGGTTTACAGAACAGACGAAATAAGAAATGTAGTATTACTTGGACATGGCGGAAGTGGCAAGACAAGTCTTGTCGAGGCGATGCTGTATGTATCAGGTGCAACGAACCGTATGGGTAAGATCGCAGATTCCAATACTGTAAGCGATTTTGATAAAGAGGAACAGAAGCGTGGTTTCTCGATCGGCACAAGCCTTATACCGATTGAGTGGGAGAAAGCAAAGATCAATATTCTTGATACGCCGGGATATTTTGATTTTGTAGGTGAAGTGGAAGAAGCGGTCAGTGCGGCAGATGCAGCAGTCATCGTTGTATCAGGAAAGGCAGGAGTTCAGGTAGGAACGGAAAAAGCATGGGAACTCTGTGATAAATACAATCTTCCAAGGATGATCTATGTAACGGAGATGGATGTGGATGATGCAAGTTTCCGTCAGGTAGTGGCAGATCTGACAGAAAAGTACGGAAAGAAGATCGCACCACATTTTCCAGCCGATCCGTGAGGATGAAAAACTGGTCGGATATATCAATATCATTAAGAATGCAGGAAGACGTTATACCGGTCTGGGACAGCGGGAAGAATGTGAGATTCCGGATTACTGTAAACCGAACCTGGAGATTCTCAGAGATTCTCTGATGGAGGCTGTTGCCGAGACAAGTGAAGAGTTTATGGAGCGTTATTTTAATGGAGATGAATTTTCCGTAGAAGAGATCCGTGCAGCGATGCGTACAGAGGTAATGGATGGAGATATCGTACCGGTAGCTATGGGATCAAATCTCCAGGCACAGGGAGTTGCGAACCTGCTGTCAGATATTGTACGTTTCTTCCCAAGCCCGGATAAGAGAAGCTGCGTGGGAATCAACCGCAGAACGAATGAGATCTTTGAAGCAAATTATGATTTCGCAAAATCAAAGACGGCTTATGTATTTAAGACGATGGTGGATCCGTTTATCGGAAAATACTCTTTCGTAAAAAGTATGCTCCAGGAGTACTCAAAAGGGGATGACGTTCTTTATAATGCTGATACGGATGCAGAAGAGAAGCCGGGGAAATTATATACTCTGTGCGGAAATAAGCCATCGGAAGTATCAGAACTTTTGCAGGAGATATCGGGGCGATCGCAAAGCTTACGAATACAAGAACCGGAGATACCTTATCAGTGAAGAATAATCCGGTATCGTATGCAAGGACAGATTTCTCTGTGCCATATACATATATGAAGTATCGTGTAAAGAATAAAGGCGATGAGGATAAAGTATCTCAGGCTCTTGCAAGGATGACAGCAGAGGATGTTACCTTAAGGACAGTGAACGACAGCGAGAACAGGCAATCACTTCTGTATGGTATGGGCGAACAGCATCTGGAGATTGTGGCAAGTAAGCTTGCATCAAGATATAAGGTGGAGATCACACTGGAGACTCGAAGGTTGCTTTCAGAGAGACGATCCGCAAAAATTCAGATGTGGATTCCAAATATAAAAAGCAGAGCGGAGGTCATGGACAGTACGGTCATGTTAAGATGAAATTTGAGCCTTCAGGAGATCTGGAAACTCCATTTGTATTTGAAGAGTGTGTGGTAGGAGGAGCGGTTGAAGAATTATTTCCCTGCAGTGGAAAAAGGCCTTCAGGAATCTGTTGTAAAGGACCACTGGCAGGCTATCCGGTTGTGGGTGTGAAGGCAACGCTTTATGATGGATCTTACCATCCGGTAGATTCCTCGGAGATGGCATTCAAGACGGCAACGATCCAAGCATTTAAGAAAAGGATTTATGGAGGCTTCACCGGTTCTGCTTGAGCCAATCGTATCTCTGAAAGTGACAGTGCCGGATGATTATACGGGAGATGTCATGGGAGATCTGAACAAGAGACGCGGACGTGTGCTGGGAATGACTCCGGTTGCGGGCGGTAAGCAGGTGATCGGGCGGATATCCCGATGACAGGATTATTTGGTTATTGTACGACACTTCGTTCCATGACAGGTGGAAGAGGAACTTATGCATATACTTTTGCAAGATATGAGCAGGCTTCGTCCGATGTCCAGGAGAAGGAGATTGCAGCAAGGGCAGCAGAAGAATAGAACGGATCTTTTGAGGGATGATGAGATGGTGAAAGAAAAGGGAGTGTGTCTGAACGGGCATACTTCCTTTTTCAGGTTAAAAACTGCCAATTTTGTTGTACTTTCAATATAAAGGTGCTATAATTGCTCTGTTTACTGCACGGGAGATGTGTAGCAGGCAGAAAAAAAAATGAGACAATATCGAGGAAAAAAGAAATGAAGATTATTATTATCGGTGACGGAAAAGTAGGGTATAAGCTTGCCCGGCAGCTTTCCACCGAAAAATATGATGTTGTATTGATTGACAGTGATGAGAAGAAGCTGAGATTTGCAACAGATCATCTGGATATTGCGTGCGTGGCGGGAAATGGTGCGGACGCAGAAGTTTTAAAGCAGGCAGATATCGCCCATGCGGATCTGGCTATCGCATGTACTTCGGAGGACGAGTGCAATATGCTCAGTTGTCTGATCGCAAGGAAGCTTGGAGCAAGACATACGATCGCCCGTGTCCGTAACCCGATTTATTATCGTCAGATCGGACTCTTAAAGGAAGATCTTCATCTTAGCATGGCAGTGAATCCGGAGCTGATCGTAGCTGATGAGATCAGCCGGCTTCTGATCTTCCCGGATGCAAGTCAGATCGAGACATTTGTTAAGGGGAGAATGGAACTGCTGGAACTTCCGGTCAGTGCAAACGGAGTTCTGGAAGGAATGCGGTTATCTGATATGTATAGAAAGTTTCAGATCCGGCTGCTTGTCTGTGCAGTGGAGCGTGGAGAAGATGTGAGGATTCCTGATGGAGAATATGTCCTGAAAGCAGGAGATCGTCTCCATATTGCAGCATCTCATAAAGATCTGGAGCGGTTTTTCAAAGCCAACGGTAAGAGAAAGAGAAGATAAAGAAAGTGATCATCTGTGGCGGAGGAAGGGTCGGATATTATCTGGCAGCCCAGCTTTCCACTCTCGGAATGCAGGTAAAGATCATTGAAGAAAATGCGAGACGCTGTGAGGAGTTGTGCGAACTGCTTCCAAAGGCAACCATCATCAATGGGGATGCAACAGACCATGATCTTCTTGTGGAAGAAGGGGTGGAGGAGGCAGATGCTTTTGTTGCCCTGACCGGGATAGATGAGGAAAATATCATCCTGTCCCTGTATGCAAAGAGCCAGAATGTGGACAAGATCGTTGCAAAAGTCAATGAAGACCGTCGTGCGAGAATGGTAGAAGAATTTGGAATTGACAGTATTGTATCTGTCAAGACGGCAACTGCGGATGCAATCATGAGCTATGTGCGGGCAAGAAAAATTCCCAGGCAAGTGCCAATATTGAGACGATGTATCAACTGGTAGATGATAAGGTAGAGGCTTTAGAATTTATAATAAAATCTGCAACAGAATATACAGGAATCCCTCTGAAGGATCTGGCACTTAAGCCGAATAATCTGATCGTATGTATCGGACGAAAAAGGCAGATCATTCTGCCGAGTGGAGAAGACTGTATTGAAGTCGGTGACAGTGTGGTTGTTATTACGATGGAGAAGCACATTGAAGATATCAGGGATATAATGATATAGGTGCAGTGCGATGAATAAAAGAATGATTTTTTTACATTTTGGGGAAAATGATGGGAGTTGAGGGGATTGTCCTTTTGATCCCGGCATTTGTGTCCCTTCTCTATCAGGAGAAAAGTGGATTTTCTTTTCTGATCGTATCGGCAGTCCTGATCCTGATCTATTTTGTACTGGGAAGAAAAGAACCAAAGTCAAAGCGGATCTACAGTAAAGAGGGATTTGCGATCGTAGGACTTGCGTGGCTGTTATGGTCAGCATTTGGAGCATTGCCTTTTGTGATCAGTGGCAGTATCCCACATTATATTGATGCATTTTTTGAGACTGTGTCGGGATTTACGACAACCGGATCGACGATTTTGACAGAGATTGAGATTCTTCCGAAAGGAATTGCGTTCTGGAGAAGTTTTACGCACTGGATCGGTGGAATGGGAGTGCTGGTCTTTGTTATGATGATCACCTCTCTGGACGATGATAATGCCATGCCGCTGATGCGTGCGGAAGTGCCGAAATTGGGCAGATAAGCTTGTTCCGAAGGCAAGACGTACAGCAAAGATCCTGTATGGAATGTATTTTGCACTGACGGCAGTGGAGACTGTCTTTTTGATGGCCGGTGGCATGAGCTTTTTTGATGCGTTGCTTCATGCGTTCAGTACCGCAGGAACCGGTGGATTTTCAAATAAAAATGCAAGTGTAGGATTTTTTGACAGTGCATATATTGATGGTGTGATTACAGTCTTTATGATTTTATTTGGAATTAATTTCAATCTGTATTTCCTGTTCCTGTTAAAAGAATGGAAGACGGCACTGAAAAATGAAGAATTGTGGGTTTATCTTGGCATCATTGGTGCATCAATGGCTGCAATTACCGGAAATATCCTCCATATTTACGGTAATATTTTCCGGGCATTCCGGTATGCGTCGTTCAGGTGGCATCGGTGATCACGACAACCGGATTCTGTACTGCGGATTATGATCGCTGGCCGGAACTGTCGAAGATGATCCTGATGTCGCTCATGTTCGTGGGAGCATGTGCAAGTTCTACCGGGGGCGGGATCAAGGTGAGTCGTCTGATTATCCTGTGGAAGTCTGTCCGTCAGGAAGTACGGAAAATCCTGCATCCGAATGCGGTGACAGTGATCCGGGTCAATGGAAGGAAGATCGGTCAGGATACGCTGAGAAATGTAAATATTTATCTGGCGTGTTATGTGTTGATCCCTGGTTGTATCAACGCTGCTTGTATCCATTGATAATTTTGATTTTGCAACTTCATTCAGCGGAGTTCTGACAACGCTGAGTAATGTAGGACCGGGAATTTCACAGGTGGGACCGGTTATGAATTTCCATAAATTTTCAGTTTTATCAAAGCTGGTCTTCTGTTTTGATATGCTGGCGGGAAGACTGGAGATATTCCCATATCTGTTACTGTTCTCACCGGATTTGTGGAGAAGAAGATTTTAATGAATTTGAATGCGGGAAGTTTTGTCGGTGACAGCTAATCCCGCATTGATTTTATAAGGAAAGGGAAAAAGAAACTATGAAAAAAAGTAAAAGGAAAGATCCTTGTTGTGATCGGCGTGCTGGCAGTGCTTGGAATTTATTATTACGCGGCACTTCCTGCTTTTAATATCCATTCAATGGAATTCTGGATCTTACTGATTGTCCTGCTGGTACTGGCAGCAGGAATTTATGGAAAAATTGCAAAAAGTAAAGCCGAATAAGATCAGAAAATCTAAAGGGATGAGAATATTCTTCAGCCTGATCCTGATCGTGATCGGCATATGGGCTGTGGGAGCATTGCTGTCTTCACCGATTGTGAATGCCGGAAAATATCAGAAGCTGATGGCTGTGGAGAACGGAGAATTTTCAAAAGATATTGAGGAATTGTCTTTTGACCAGATTCCTCTTCTGGATAAGGATTCAGCAGAGATCCTTGGAAACCGGAAAATGGGAAGTATGGTCGACATGGTTTCCCAGTTTGAAGTGGACGAACTTTATTCGCAGATTAACTATCAGGATCGTCCGGTGAGAGTGTCACCTCTGAAATATGCAGATCTGATCAAGTGGTTTACCAACCGGAAAGAAGGAATCCCGGCATATATCAAGATTGACATGGCGACGCAGAATACGGAGCTTGTAAAGCTGGATGAAGGGATGAAATATACGACCAGCGACTATTTTAACCGGAATATTTACCGGCATCTGAGATTCGCTTATCCGACCTATATTTTTAATGAACTGAGCTTTGAAGTGGATGAAGAAGGAGTTCCGTACTGGATCTGTCCGGTGAGAAAATACAACATCGGATTATTTGGCGGAGCTACGGTGGAACGTGTTGTATTATGTAATGCCATTACCGGGGAAATGGAAGATTATAAAATTGAGGATGTACCGCAGTGGATCGACCGTGCATATTCTGCAGATCTTCTGATTTCGCTGTATGATTATTATGGTACTTTGAAGCATGGATTCCTGAACAGTGTACTGGGGCAGAAGGACTGTCTTGAGACAACAGATGGATATAATTATCTTGCGGTTGATGATGATGTGTGGGTTTATACGGGAGTAACTTCCATTACCGGGGATCAGTCAAATGTCGGTTTCGTCCTGATGAATCAGCGGACAATGGAGACGAAATTTTATGAGATCGAAGGTGCAACAGAGACTTCAGCGATGTCATCTGCAGAGGGACAGGTACAGAATTTGAAATACAGTGCGACATTTCCACTGTTGCTGAACCTTTCGGGAGAACCGACCTACTTCATTGCATTGAAGGATGATGCAGGACTGGTAAAGAAATATGCCATGGTCAATGTGCAGAAATATCAGATTGTGGCGATCGGGGGATACAGTCAGCGAGTGTGAAGAATTCTATACAAATCTGATGTATAAAAATGGAATCAAAACGGAAGCAAAGGATACCCGTACCGTAGAATCCATCAAAGGAAAGATCACTAAGATCGCACAGGGAGTTGTAGACGGAAATTCTCATTATTATCTGATGCTGGAAGGATCGGATGAGATTTTTTGATGTATCGGTTGTGGATTTTATTGACATTATCCGCTACAATGTGGGCGATGAAGTGACGGTTGAATATAAGGAAGGGGAAAAGGCAAATACGGTTCTTTCTCTGACCAGGGGATCCAAAATAGTCAGCGAGAACAGAATTTAACAGAAGACGGCGAATAAAAAAGTCCATCGGAGTATCTTATAAAAAAGAGAGATTCCGATGGACTTTTCAGTTGCCATATACAACAAAAGATCCGACAGGACTTTTTAGTTGAATCAGGATATCAGAGAACGGTACATTCAGAGAATCAATATCCGGGATTTCGTTCTTATCTGCACTGACGCTGAGATAGAAATCAATATTATTCTCAGAAGAAATCTTGTTCAGCTTCTGGATGAAAGACGGAAGACTTTCCAGAGTAATATTGGCCTGCTTTAAAATGCTGTCAATGAATACTGCCTGAATATCATGATTGCCTGCAGCCATACCATAGAGAAAACCGACGAATTCTTCAAGGGTAAGGATATCAGGATAATCTGCCATACGGATGACACGAATATTAAAGTCTACTGAATAAGTATCTTTATGACTTCTTTTGATGAATACGACATTACCGCTGGATGTCTTTACCTTTTCATTTGCAAGGTCGATCATTTGCTGGGTTTTTCCGCTGCCTCTCGAGTATGTTATTAAATTTACCATGGCGACTCTCTCCTTTATGTAAGTAAGTATTTTTGAGACTGTATGATCGCTCAAATATTTATAAGCCTATTATACACTAAAGATATGTGAGTAACAACTAAAAAGAGATAAAAATTTAAAAAAATTATGCGGAATGACTATAAACAAATGAGAAAAAGTTCTCAAAATGTATATTGAAAATCATTCTCAAGTATGATATCATAACATTGATTGAAAATCATTCTCAAAACCAAGGAGGAATCATGCCAACCGAAGTAATATCCTACTATCTGAAAAATGAAGACCGGCTTGTAAGGCTTGGATTTCAGGTCGCATTGCAGTGTGCCCCGGTGCTGAAGGAATAAAATTTCCTGCCTTATTTCTATGGATGCAAGACTTTGTCCGGGATTACCGGAGATACTGATGGGGACAGATTTAAAATATCACTGCCTGTCCTGTTCGCAAAGGAAAATGCCTTGTCCTTTTTTATCGACCTGACGAACTGGAACAGTATTTAAAGAGAGCAGATGTCAGTCAGCTTGCACAGGAATATGGATATAAAAAGAGCCGGCAGAAAAAATGCTGGAGCGGCTTTCACAGAGAGTGAAAGATTTTTTTCAGAAAAAGGAATGGGATTCCCTCATGAGATTGGGATGTTTCTCGGATATCCGGTAGCAGATATCCGAGGCTTCATTGAAAATGAGGGCAGAAAATATCTGATGATCGGATATTGGAAGGTATACAGTAACCTGTCGCAGGCAAGAATGATCTTCAAGGAATACGACCGTGCGAAAGAATGTGCGGTATCCAGGAATATCTGACAGGGAAAAGTATCCGGGAGATTTCGATGAAAAAAAGAAAGATGGAGGAAGATAAGATGAGTATATCAGTTGTATATTGAGCGGAACAGGAAATACCCAGGCTATGGCTGAAGCAGTGGCTGAGGGAATCAAAGCAGCAGGTCAGGAGGCAGAACTTCTGGAAGTTGGAAATGCTGATGCAGCAACGGTTGCAGCAGGAAATGCATTCGCACTGGGCTGCCCGTCCATGGGTTCAGAGCAGTTGGAAGAAGCAGAGATGGAGCCGTTTGTTGAGGAGATCGAGTCACTGGTATCAGGAAAGACAATCCTCTTGTTCGGTTCTTATGGCTGGGGTGATGGAGAATGGATGCGTGACTGGGCAGAACGCATGAAAAATGCCGGAGCAGTATTACTGCGTGAGGAAGGCATTATCACAAATGATGCACCGGAAGATGACATGCTGGAGGAACTGAAAGCAGCAGGTCAGGAGCTTGCACAGAAAGCGTAAAAAGCAAAGCAGAAAGTCAAAATTCTCCCCGATGCATAGTATAATTATTAGAAAAGGTCTGTTAATGAAGGGAGAATGAGAAGATGAATCGAATGATTTTAGCGGGAATTTTAATACCATTTGCCGGGACGACATTAGGCTCGGCAATGGTATTTTTTATGCGGAAAGAGATGAATGAAAAAGTGCAGAAACTGTTGCTTGGATTTGCATCAGGAGTTATGATCGCGGCATCAGTATGGTCGCTTCTGATTCCGGCGATCGAGATGGCAGAGCAGGAGAAGACGACTGCGTGGATTCCGGCATCAGTGGGATTCCTTCTGGGGATGGGATTTTTGCTGCTCCTGGATACCATCACACCGCATCTGCATTTTACAGAAGATGAGCCGGAAGGAATCCCGTCTCATCTAAAAAAACGACTATGCTTGTCCTTGCCGTCACGTTGCATAATATTCCCGAGGGAATGGCGGTCGGAGTGACTTTTGCAGGAGTTCTGACGGGAAATACAACGATGTCGATGGCGGGAGCATTTGCCCCGGCGATGGGTATTGCAATTCAGAATTTCCCGGAAGGGGCAATCATTTCCATGCCACTGCAAAGTCAGGGAATCTCAAAAACTAGAGCATTTGTATACGGGACACTTTCCGGGATCGTGCAACCGGTCGGAGCATTTTTAACGATTTTGCTGACGGGGCTGGTTGTACCGCTTCTTCCCTATCTGCTGTCATTTGCAGCAGGGGCGATGATCTATGTTGTGGTAGAAGAACTGATTCCAGAAGCACAGTCGGGGGAACACTCCAATATCAGTACGATCGGGGTGGCAGCCGGATTTGTCATTATGATGATACTGGATGTGGCACTGGGATAAAAATACAGTGAAATGAAACTGATGAGTGATGATTAGAAAGAATTATAAGAAAAATGTCCAAAGATTTTCTGAAAATATTGCAATAGTCAGAATATCGTGCTAGACTGTACTTTGTTGTGCTAAAGCACAAAAAGAGAAATACTCAGGAGAGTCTCTTTAAAAAGAGCGCCGAAGGTGTAAGCAGTGCTGCTACTTTGAAAAAGAAGTTCCCGGCAGGGGCGGGAGGGCAGGAACTGCGAGTCTCTCAGGCAAAAGGATGGAGGAATAAAGAAATGTTTGCACAAATCAACGAACTCATCAAAGTAATTGATGATGCCGTGTGGGGTCTGCCATTGATCTGCCCTCATCATGGCAACAGGTATCTTTCTAACAGCCAGACTTGGTCTTGTACAGATCAGGCATCTTGGCAAAGCTTTCAAATTCATGTTTAAAGATGAAGAAGACGGACATGGAGAAGTGACCAGTTTTTGGAGCACTTTGTACTGCATTGTCTGCGACCATCGGAACGGGAAATATCGCAGGTGTTGCGACTGCGATCGCAGCAGGTGGCCCGGGAGCATTATTCTGATGGTTGTTGCCGCATTTTTCGGAATGGCGACAAAGTATTCAGAAGGTCTTCTTTCAATCAAATACCGCACGATCGATCAAGACGGTCATGTTCTGGGTGGCACCTTTCTATTATATTGAAAATGGAATGGGAAAGAAATGGAAATGGCTTGCCAAGATCTTTTGCATTTTCGGAGCAGGTGTAGGTCTGTTCGGAATCGGAACATTTACCCAGGTGAACAGTATTGCATCAGCGGTAAAGAATTTCTTTGATCCGGATATGGCACATACGGTAACTGTATTGGGAAATGATTATTCCATCGCAACTGTGATCGCAGGAATCCTGCTGACAGTTTTTTGTAGGACTGGTTGTTATTGGTGGTATTAAGAGAATTTCAAAAGTTTCGGAAGTTGTAGTACCGTTTATGGCGGTTTTATATGTGGTACTCTGTCTGATTATTGTATTTACAAATATCAAGGCAGTGCCGGGAGCATTTGCTGAAATTATCAGCAGTGCATTTAACGGAAGTGCGTTGGCAGGCGGAGTTATGGGAAGTATGATCGTAGCCATGCAGAAAGGTGTGGCAAGAGGAATCTTTTCCAATGAATCCGGTCTTGGTAGTGCCCCGATCGCAGCCGCAGCAGCAAGAACAAAAGAGCCGGTTCGTCAGGGACTCGTTTCAATGACGGGAACATTTATTGATACGATTGTAATCTGTACGATGACAGGACTTTCTATTGTAATCGCAGGATCATGGCTTGATCCAAAGTTGGAAGGTGTTGCAATTACAATGGATGCATTCCAGAAGGGACTGCCGTTCCGGGATTCATTGCTACTTTTTCACTGATGTTATGTTTGGTATTCTTTGCATTTACAACGATCCTCGGATGGGATTATTATGGAGAGCGGTGTGTGGAATATCTGTTCAACCGCAATAAAGCAGTGGTAAAAGGATACCGCTGGCTGTATATTCTGGCAGTATTTATCGGACCATATATGACAGTTGCTGCAGTATGGAATATTGCAGATATCTTTAATGCATTGATGGCATTTCCGAACCTGATCGCATTGCTTGCATTAAGTGGTGTGGTTGTAAAGGAAACGAAAGAATTTCATGCAAAGCATAAAGGATCTTATTAATGATCAGAGTCTTAAATAGACATACAGTCTGAATTATCAGACAGTTTAAAGAATAATGAGATATACCCCCTGAGCAATTTTGAGAAGAATGCAGTCTGACCCGTTGAAAAGACGGGGACAGGCTGCTTTTTTTGTAAAATATGAAAAAATGGTTGACTTTAAGAAAACTGATAATTATCAGGGGAAACAGATGATATTCCGAAAATACACTATCATGTGTTTTTCCCATTGCATTATACTATATTTTGTATTAGAATAGATTTCAGACAATATCTTGAAAGTGAGGAGACTGGTGGGATGAAGATTATCAAAAGGAACGGGTCAGAGGAAGTATTCGATATAAATAAGATCATTAAGGCTGTAAAAAAGGCAGATACAAATTCGGAAGAGAGAAGCTTAAGTGATGGTCAGATCGAGGACATTGCCGAGTATGTTGAATTTAAATGCAATAAGCTGAACCGTGCAGTATCGGTAGAAGAGATCCGGGATATGGTAGAGAACCAGATCATGGCGACAGGAGCTTTTGAACTGGCAAAGAGCTATGTCAGATACCGTTATAAGAGATCTCTTGTCCGTAAAGCCAATACGACGGATAACAGGATCCTTTCTTTGATCGAGTATAATAATGAGGATGTAAAAGCAGGAAAATTCAATAAGAACCCTGCAGTGAACAGTGTACAGAGGGATTATATGGCAGGAGAGGTGAGCCGTGACCTGACAACCAGGATGCTGTTGCCGGAGGATATCGTGGAAGCCGACAGACAGGGAATCATTCATTTCCATGATTCTGATTACTTTGCACAGCATATGCATAACTGTGATCTGGTCAATCTGGAAGATATGCTTCAGAACGGAACTGTGATCAGCGGAACGATGATCGAGAAGCCGCACAGTTTCTCTACAGCATGTAATATCGCGACGCAGATCATTGCACAGGTTGCAAGTAATCAGTATGGTGGACAGAGCATTTCCCCGGCACATCTTGCTCCGTTTGTCCGGTATCGAGGAATAAGATCCGGACAGAAGTGCTGGAAGAGATGAAGCTGGTCGGAACAGAGTACCCGGATGATATTCTGAATGAGATCGTGGAGAGACGTCTGAAAAAAGAGATCACGAAGGGAGTTCAGACAATCGAGTATCAGGTCATCACTCTGATGACGACGAACGGACAGGCTCCGTTCCTGACAGTCTTTATGTATCTGAATGAGGGCAAAGAGTGAGTCAGAGAAGCGGGATCTTGCGATGATCATAGAAGAGACTCTACGTCAGCGTTATCAGGGGGTTAAGAATGAGGCAGGAGTGTGGGTAACTCCGGCATTCCCGAAGCTGATCTATGTACTTGAAGATGATAATATCGAAGAAGGAAGTGAATATTTCTATCTGACAGAGCTGGCTGCAAAGTGTACTGCAAAGCGTCTTGTACCGGATTATATTTCTGAGAAGAAGATGAAAGAATTAAAAGAAGGCAACTGTTTCCCGGTTATGGGATGCCGGAGCTGCTTAAGTCCGTGGAAGGATGAGAATGGAAACTATCAGTTCTACGGCAGGTTTAATCAGGGCGTTGTAACGATCAACCTGGTGGATGTAGCACTTTCTTCCGGAGGCGATATGAATAAATTCTGGAAGATCTTTGATGAGCGGCTGGAGCTGTGCTATCGTGCGTTGATGTGCAGACATAACCGTCTGAAGGGAACGCTTTCCGATGCAGCCCCGATCCTGTGGCAGTTTGGAGCTTTGGCCCGTCTGAAAAAAAGGTGAGCCGATCGACAAGCTTTTGTATGGTGGATATTCAACAATTTCGCTTGGATATGCAGGGCTTTATGAGTGCGTGAAGTATATGACAGGAAAGTCTCATACAGATCCTGAGGCAACTCCTTTTGCACTGGATGTCATGAAGCATATGAATGAAGCTTGTAATAAATGGAAAGAGGAGACGAACATTGCATTCAGTATTTACGGATCTCCGATTGAAAGTACGACCTACAAGTTTGCAAAATGTCTTCAGAAGAGATTTGGAGTGATTCCGGGAATTACGGACAAGAGTTATATTACGAACAGTTATCATGTATTTGTCGGAGAAGAGATCGACGCTTTTGCAAAACTGAAGTTTGAATCCCAGTTCCAGGCTCTTTCAACAGGCGGAGCAATCAGTTATGTGGAAGTACCGGATATGAAAGATAATATTCCGGCTGTGCTTCAGGTAATCCGGTTTATTTATGAGAATATCATGTATGCAGAATTGAATACGAAGAGTGATTATTGTCAGGAGTGTGGATTTGATGGAGATCCAGGTTGTGACAGACGAGGAAGGAAAGCTCGTGTGGGAATGTCCTCATTGTGGCAACCGGAACCAGGATACGCTGAATGTTGCAAGACGTACCTGCGGATATATCGGAACTCAGTTCTGGAATCAGGGGAAGAACCCAGGAAATCAAGGAGCGAGTTCTTCATCTGTAGAAGCAGGATAAAAGTATTGAGGTTGAACAAGGGAGATGTCCGGGTCTGTGCAGACAGATCCGGACATTTTCTCGTATAAAAGGCAGGAAAGAACATGAGGTATGGAGAAATAAAGAAGTGCGATATAGCCAATGGAGAAGGTGTCAGGGTTTCTCTTTTTGTTTCAGGCTGTACGCATCATTGTAAAGGCTGCTTCAATGAGCAAGCAACGTGGGATTTTGATTATGGGAAAGAATTTACTCAGGAGACAGAGGAGGAGATCCTGAAGGCACTTGAACCGGAGTATGTGAACGGACTGTCAGTGCTGGGAGGAGAGCCATTTGAACCGCAGAATCAGAGAGTGCTTGTTCCGTTTCTGAAAAAGGTGAAAGAACGTTACCCCAGGAAGACAATCTGGTGCTATACGGGATATCTTTTTGACCGGGAACTCTGCAAAAAAGCAGGGCAAGGTGCGAAGTGACGGATGAGATGCTGGCACTGCTGGATGTTCTTGTAGACGGACGTTTTGTGGAAGAAAAAAAGAATATCATGCTGTTGTTCCGTGGCTCATCCAACCAACGTCTGATTGATGTAAAAAAAAGTCTGGAACAGGGAAGTGTTGCAGAGTAACCCAACGATAAAAAAAGAGGAATTGACTGAAAAATAGAAGAAAAGTAAAAAAATAAAAGAAGGATAAAAAAGAAAGGCAGAAAGATGATATTAAAGAGAGCAAATGCATGATTGAAAATGGATCGCTTTTGTGACGCCAACTTGTCTTCTTCTGGGCGTTCTTTTTCCCGGAGATTGCCGGCAGGGGTGTTGCCTATGTGCCGGTTGTCTTTGCATTTATGACATTTACGGGAGCGTTGAAATCTTCTTTTTAAGGATATCGGGGCAGTCCTGAGAAAGCCGCTGCCGCTTCTGCTGATCCTGGCAGTTCTGCATGTGGTCATGCCGTGTGCCGCATGGAGCGTAGGAGAGATGTTCTTTGCAGGAAATCGGGAGCTGATCACAGGAATGGTTCTTGAATTTTCTGTACCGGCTGCCGTGGTTGGAATGATGTGGGTGTCAATCTATAAAGGGGACAGTTCCATTACGCTCTCTCTGTTGGTAATTGATACGGCCCTGCACCATTGATCATTCCGCTGACGTTAAAGATTCTTGTAGGTGCCAGAGGGTAAAGATGAATCCGGAAGAAATGATGAAAGATCTGGTCTTTATGATCGCACTGCCGGCACTTCTGGCAATGTGCTTAAACCAGTTCAGTTGTGGAAAAGTGAAAGAAAAAATGGCCGGGAAAGCTGGCATTCTGGTCAAAGCTGTGCCTGATATACTGTGTGATCTGTAATTCATCGAAAGTAGCACCTTATGTAAGACATATGAACCTGCAGAGAGTATTTGTGGCAGTCTGTATCATGATCCTTGCAGCGGCAGGATATGCCATCGGATGGGGAATCTCTGTTCTGTTAAAGCAGGATGAGAAAACCCGGATTTCTATGATCTATGGATCAGGAATGAGAAATATCAGTGCGGGGGGCGGTGATCGCAGCTGCATATTTTCCGGGTGAAGTTATGTTTCCGGTAATGATCGGAACTCTATTTCAGCAGGTACTGGCGGCGTGTTATGGAAGTCTGATCAAGAGGCTCAGGAATAGAGAGAAAGGTTGCAAAAAAATAAGACTTGACTTATTTTAACATACTACATATAATAAATCATGTTGAGGTGAAAGCCTCCAATTTTGGCTAACTTTGATACCTATGGATTGTTCGGTGCTACGCACTCCCATAATCCATCCCACTATTCGCATATCTCAGGATTACAATTCCATTTTATGCTCAGATTGGGACGGGTTCAAAGGTCTTTTATCCACTTATGAGCAGGCTCATATGGATTCATACCTTTTCACCCTAGTATCAGTATATTGCAAAAGCGAAGAAGAGGACTAGTAGGAAGATCCGTCTGATTTCAGAGAGCTGCCGGGTGGTGAGAGGCAGTATCATGGATTCTGAACTGACCTTGGAGTTCTTCTGCTGAACCGGGATGATCCGGGACAGGCAGAAGCGGGAGTTCCCGTTACAGAATCTGATGAGTGCATCTGCCGGATGGCGGATGAATAAGAGTGAAATCTGGAACTAAAAGCCTTTTCGTCTCTTGATTTTGTGAGAAGAAAAGGCTTTCTTTATACCAAAGTATGCAGGAGAAACTGCCGGTGGCAGGTTGTCTGTATGTAATAATGAAAGCAGAAATATTACTGCCTGGATATGTTTCCGTATCCGTCAGGAAATGGTCTGCATGTAGGACATTGGAGAGGGTATGTTATTTCTGATGTGTGGAGTCGTTATAAATTGCAGCAGGGTTACTACATCGTTCATCCGATGGGATGGGATGCATTCGGACTTCCTGCAGAGAACTATGCAATCAAAATGGGAGTTCACCCGGCTAAGTCTACAGCGGCCAATGTTGCCAATATCAAGAGACAGATCAATGATATTGCAGCACTGTATGACTGGGATATGGAAGTCAATACCACCGATCCGGAATTTTATAAGTGGACCCAGTGGATTTTTGTAAAAATGTTCAAAGAGGGTCTGGCATATGAGAAGGAGTTCCCGATCAACTGGTGCCCTTCCTGTAAGACAGGTCTTGCAAATGAAGAGGTTGTCAATGGTAAATGCGAGCGTTGTGGTGCAGAGGTTACAAAGAAGAACCTTCGTCAGTGGATGCTCCGTATTACCAAGTATGCAGACCGTCTGTTGAATGACCTTGACAAGCTTGACTGGCCGGAAAAGGTAAAGAAGATGCAGACCGACTGGATCGGTAAATCCTACGGCGCTGAAGTGGATTTCCCGGTAGAGGGCAGCGATGAGAAGATTACCGTTTATACAACAAGACCGGACACACTGCATGGAGCAACTTTTTATGGTACTTGCACCGGAGCATGAACTTGCAGCTTCCCTTGCAACACCGGAGACAAAAGAAGCAGTAGAGAAATATATTTATGATGCTTCTATGAAGTCTAATGTTGACCGTATGCAGGATAAAGAAAAGACAGGTGTCTTTACCGGCAGTTATGCGATCAACCCGTTAAATGGTAAAAAAGACTCCGATCTGGCTTTCTGACTATGTACTTGCTGATTATGGTACAGGTGCTATCATGTGTGTACCTGCTCATGATGACCGTGACTTTGAGTTCGCTAAGAAATTCGACATTCCAATCATTCAGGTAATCGCAAAAGATGGGAAAGAAATTCAGAACATGACAGAAGCGTACACAGAAGCTGCCGGAACAATGATTAATTCCGGTGACTGGAATGGTATGGAATCTTCTGTCCTGAAGAAAGAAGCCCCACATATTATTGAAAAAATGGGAATTGGACGTGCAACAGTCAACTACAAGCTTCGTGACTGGGTATTCAGCCGTCAGCGTTACTGGGGTGAGCCGATCCCGATCGTTCACTGCCCGAAGTGTGGAAATGTTCCGGTTCCGGAAGAAGAACTTCCGCTTCGTCTGCCGGAGGTAGAATCTTATGAGCCGACAGGAACCGGAGAGTCACCGCTTGCAGCTATTGACGAGTGGGTAAACTGCAAGTGTCCGGTATGTGGAAGTGATGCAAAGAGAGAGACAAACACAATGCCTCAGTGGGCAGGTTCATCCTGGTATTTCCTGCGTTATGTAGACAACCATAATTCAGAGAAGCACTGGTTTCCAGAGAGAAAGCAGACGAGATGCTTCCGGTAGATATGTATATCGGTGGTGTAGAGCATGCTGTTCTTCATCTTCTGTACTCCAGATTCTACACCAAGTTCCTGTATGATATCGGAGCTATTGATTTTGATGAGCCGTTCCACAAGCTGTTCAATCAGGGAATGATCACCGGAAAGAACGGAATCAAGATGAGTAAATCCAAGGGAAATGTCGTATCACCGGATGATCTTGTACGTGATTACGGATGCGATTCCCTGAGAATGTATGAACTCTTTGTGGGACCACCGGAGCTGGATGCTGAGTGGGATGACCGTGGAATTGACGGTGTAAACCGTTTCCTGAAACGCCTGTGGAATATGTTAATGGAAAGCAAAGAGAAAGACATTCAGCCGACAAAGAGATGATCAAGCTCCGTCACAGAATGGTATATGATATCACAACAAGACTGGAAAGCTTCAGCCTGAATACAGTTATTTCCGGATTCATGGAGTATAACAACAAGTTCATCGAAGTTGCCAAGAAGGAAGGCGGAATCGATAAAGAGACACTGGAGACGATCGCAGTACTTCTTTCCCCGTTTGCACCGCATTTCGCAGAAGAGATGTGGGAACAGTTAGGTCATGTAGATACTGTATTTAAAGCAGGCTGGCCAAAATACGATGAGAATGAGATGAAAGATGACGAAATCCAGGTACCTGTACAGATCAACGGTAAGACAAAAGCTGTCATTGAGATCCCGGCAGATATCTCCAAGGATGATGCAATCGCAGCAGGTAGAGAAGCGATCGCAGATAAGCTGACAGGAAATGTGATCAAGGAAATCTATGTGCCGAAGAAGATTATTAATATTGTCATGAAGTAGAGTTTTTTGCAAATAAAAGAATGAATAATGGTACAGGTAATCTTTTGTTATCTGTACCATTGTTGTTTCTACAGAGAATGAATCGGAAAAGAGATGTAGAACGGCTGACCAGTGAACAATTACAAAAAAGTATGGGATTGCTCAGGCAGATGTTATGGTTCTGTTTGGAGGCAGTATTCATTTCAGCCATTCCACTGTGGTCAAGCAGAGATACAAAGCAGCAGCCGAGAACTGGTTCCATGTTCTTCTGCAAGAAGAGCAAGATTGTCAGGATTTTCAATTTGAAAATTAAAAGAATCACGGCTTATAAAATGGTCGATTGTTGAAAAAGCTCCGGTCTCGCAGTTACATTAATCTGATGAAGCTGCAGGAGCAGCCGATCAATGTCTTCATAATTTTTTTCTGATATTCCGAATCCTCATACTGTGCATTCACCGCCTTTCTTTTTTCATTATAATATGGAAGTGGAGAAAATTTTTTAGTATTATTTTGTTTTACTGCATATACTAAGAAAAATGATCAGGGAGGTAGTAAAGTGAGCAGAAAAAGAAGAATGACAACAGAGGAGATTGAAAATCAGAAACGGATCGATGCCTGCGATTATCTGACCAATGCAGTATCCACTCAGGATTGCACAGGACTGATTCCGTCAGCACCGGTCAGTGACGCAGAACTGGAGTCTTATGAAGAGGTGTATCATTACCAGCCTCCGAAGGTGAAGAAAAATAAATTTGTAGTTGTTGGGATGATACGCTTGTAAAGCAAAAGACTTCTTTATGGCGAAGCGGACGCGGAAAGCAGGGATATTCCTTCGCGGTGCAGGCCCGCTTTACCTCAGCCCGTTGACCGTTTGTAACTCGAAAGTGGAAATCTTCGTGCAATGGCACTCGATTTACTTTCTCTAACAAACGCTGCAAAGTGTCTTCGGAACGCTCCTGCTAATGCATCTGCTCAGGAACATCCTGCTTTCCGCTGACCATCTCGATAAGAAGTTACACTGGCTTCACAGTGTATTCACTCAACAATGCAAATTTAAAAATAAGAAGAAGAGCCGGAAGGTTATCGACTAAGATATCAAATCCTGCAGTTTGCAGATTGCTTATCCTGGTCAATAGCCATTCGGCTCTTTATTTCTTATTGAAATTTCGTGTTTGTTGAGAGAAAATGTCCCGGCATGAGAACTGTTTTCTGACTTGAAATGCCTAATATCCGCCCTTGCTGTTGCGTGAGCAGTGCATTGACAAGGAGCGTTCCGAAGACACTTTGCCCAACTTGTTAAGGAACGTAAACAAGAGTGCCTCCTGCACGAGTGTTTCCACGTTCCTGTTACAAGTTGTCAACGGGCTGAGGTAAAGCGGCCCCTGCACTGCGATGCAACAACAAGTGCGGATATGGACGCTCTTCTGTCAAAAAGCCTTCCTGCTACCGAATCATTTTCGCCCCAACAAATACAAATTTAGTTCTCTTTCTCCAAATTTTAAACGCTGTTGACAGCATCAGTTTGATTCTGTTCAACTGGTTTACTTCACTTGCACCCGGATCGAAGTCAATAGCTACGATATTGGACTCCGGATGTCTGCGGCGGAGTTCTTTGATAACGCCCTTGCCGACTACGTGGTTTGGCAGGCAGGCGAATGGCTGCGTACAAACGATATTTCCTGCACCGCTGTGGATCAGCTCCAGCATTTCTCCGGTTAAGAACCAGCCCTCACCGGTCTGATTTCCGAGTGATACGATCTCAGAAGCCATTTTTCCAAGATCTTCAATATGTGCCGGAGGATCAAAGTGCTTACTCTGCTCAAATGCCTTTGAAGCAGGGGAACAACCATTCCAGTGCCTTAATGCCAAGATTACCGACCGTTGCTTTTGATTTCTTCATGCCAAGATGTGACACCTTGAAATTCTGATTATAAAAGCAGTAAAGCAGGAAGTCCAGCAGATCAGGAACGACAGCTTCTGCACCTTCGCTTTCAAGCAGTTCGGCAAGATGGTTGTTGGCAGCCGGCAGAAATTTAACGAGAATTTCTCCTACGATTCCGACGCGTGGCTTTTTGATATCCAGCGTTTCAATGGTATCAAAATCATGAATGATCTCGTTGCAGAGTTTTTTGAATTTCCGGCGGGAAGGATAACCTTCCGATACGAATTTCTTCACGACCTCTGTCCATTTCCGGTGAACCTGGTCTGTCGTGCCGGGAACGGCCTCGTATGGACGCATCCGGTAAACGCATTTCATGAAAATATCTCCAAATACAGCAGCATACAATCCACGCAGAACCAGTGCCGGAGATAGCTTGAAACCGGATTCTCCTCCAGTCCGCTTAAGTTGATGGAGATGACTGGGATGTGTCCCATGCCGGCTTTTTTCAAAGCACGACGGATAAATCCAATGTAGTTGGAGGCACGGCATCCGCCACCGGTCTGACTGATGATAACGGCTGTCTGGTTCAGGTCATATTTTCCTGAAAGCAGGGCATCCATAATCTGTCCCACAACGATCAGGGAAGGATAGCAGGCATCATTGTTTACATATTTCAGTCCCATGTCGACTGCCTGTTTGTTGTCGTTCGGAAGTACTTCAATCTTATATCCTGCTGCACGGAATGCAGGCTCAAGAAGCTCAAAGTGCACCGGTGACATCTGCGGGCAGAGGATGGTATAAGTCTTCCGCATTTCTTTTTGTAAACGGTACTTTTTCAATAGAAGACGGACGGATCGTTCTCTGTTCCTGCTTTTTCTCACGTACACGGATCGCAGCAAGGAGAGAGCGGACACGGATTCTTGCAGCTCCCAGGTTATTGACTTCATCAATTTTCAGTGTTGTATAAATCTTATCTGAATTGGTCAGGATCTCAGCAACCTGATCTGTCGTTACGGCATCCAGACCACAGCCGAAGGAATTTAGCTGGATCAGATCCAGATTCTCAGTAGTCTTCACATAATTTGCGGCTGCATAAAGTCTGGAATGATACATCCACTGATCCATGACGTTCAGAGGACGTTCTACCTGATGCAAGTGAGAGACGGAGTCTTCGGTCAGTACTGCAATATTATAGGAAGTGATCAGTTCAGGGAGTCCATGGTTGACTTCAGGGTCAATATGATAAGGACGTCCTGCCAGAACGATGCCACGGTTGCCGGTCTCATTCAGGAAACGAATCGTCTCCTCTCCTTTCGTTCTCATGTCCTGACGGCAGGCTGCAAGCTCCTCCCATGCTTTATGTACAGCAGAACGGATCTCTGTATCAGAAAGAGAAAATTTCTTTCCGAGTTCGTCAATCAGACGGTAAGAGATTGTATCCTCACTTTCAAAGTTCAGGAACGGATGGATAAAATCAACTTCTCCATGCACGATCGGATCCATATTGTTCTTAATATTTTCCGGGTAGGAAGTAACGATCGGGCAGTTATAATGGTTGTCCGAATCAGCAAATTCTTTCCTCTCATAAGGGATGGAAGGATAGAAAATGTGCTTTACTCCCCTGGTTGATGAGCCACTGCACATGTCCGTGTGCAATCTTTGCAGGATAGCATTCGGATTCACTTGGAATGGACTCAATACCAAGCTCGTAAATCTTTCTCGTAGATGCCGGAGAAAGAACGACACGAAATCCCAGTTCAGTGAAAAATGTGAACCAGAACGGATAGTTCTCATACATATTCAGCACGCGCGGAATACCGATCACTCCGCGGCGGGCATCGGCCTCTTCGAGAGGAGTATAATCAAAGTAACGATGCAGCTTATATTCAAAAAAGGTTCGGCATCTGATTCTTTGATTTCTCTTTTCCAAGACCTTTTCACAGCGGTTTCCCGTGATGAATTTGCGCCCGCCGCTGAAATGATTGATAGTCAGGCGGCAATTGTTGGTACAGCCCCGACATTTGGTCATAGTGGTGGAATATTCCAGGGGAACGGATCTCATCGATGGAGAGCATGGTGGTCTCCCTCGCAGTCAGTATAACGTTCTCTTGCGATCAGGGCAGCTCCGAACGCTCCCATGATTCCTGCAATGTCAGGACGGATCGCCTCGCAGTTGGCAATTTTCTCAAAGCTCCTGAGAACCGCATCATTATAAAATGTACCACCCTGTACAACGATATGCTTACCAAGCTCAGAAGCATCAGAAACTTTGATTACCTTGAATAAAGCATTCTTGATAACGGAGTAGGCAAGTCCGGCAGAAATATCAGCAACAGAGGGCCCTTCTTTCTGAGCCTGTTTTACTTTGGAATTCATAAATACAGTACAGCGTGTACCGAGGTCGATCGGATTCTGGGCATACAGTGCCTCCTGAGCAAAATCTTCCACAGAGTAATTCAGGGATTTGGCGAAAGTTTCGATAAAGGAACCGCAGCCGGAAGAGCAGGCCTCGTTGAGCTGGACACTGTCTACAGTCTGGTTCTTGATCTTGATACATTTCATGTCCTGTCCACCGATGTCAAGGATACAATCTACATCCGGTTCAAAGAAAGAGCTGCATAATAATGGGATACTGTTTCCACCTCTCCCTCATCCAGCATCAGTGCGGATTTGATCAGTGCCTCACCGTAACCGGTAGAGCAGGAGTGGACAATCTCCACACCTTCCGGCAACTGGTCATAAATATCCTTGATGGCAGAAATGGTTGTGCCAAGCGGATCTCCTTCATTATTATGATAAAAAGAATACAAAAAGAGTACCGTCTTCTCCGACCAGGGCAGCTTTTGTGGTGGTAGAACCTGCATCGATTCCAAGGAATGCCTTTCCTCTGTAGGTTGCAAGATCTTTTTAACCTGATGCTGTGCATGGCGTGCGGAAAATTCTTCATAGTCTTTCGTGGTTGCAAAGAGAGGATCAAGACGTTCCACTTCAAATTCCATCTTGATCTTTCCTTCAAGACGCTTCTGCATTTCAAGAAGAGCCATCGGAGTATCCTTTTTGGAATTGAGAGCAGAACCGATCGCAGCAAATAAATGAGAATGGTTCGGTGCAATAATATGCTCGTCATCCAGTTTCAGTGTACGGATGAAAGCTTCTTTCAGTTCTGAAAGGAAATGAAGCGGTCCGCCCAGAAAGCGACATGTCCACGGATCGGTTTTCCGCAGGCAAGTCCGCTGATCGTCTGGTTGACAACCGCCTGGAAAATGGATGCAGCAAGGTCTTCTCTGGCAGCACCATCGTTGATCAGCGGCTGGATATCCGTCTTTGCAAATACACCACAGCGTGCAGCAATCGAATAAAGAGCCTTATAATTTTTAGCATATTCATTCAGACCGGATGCATCGGTCTGGAGAAGAGATGCCATCTGATCGATGAACCGGTACCGCCGGCACAGATACCGTTCATACGCTGCTCCACGTTACCGCCTTCAAAATAGATGATCTTCGCATCCTCACCGCCCAGCTCGATGGCAACATCGGTCTTTGGAGCGTAATCCTGCAGAGCTGTAGATACAGCAGCAATGACCTCCTGCACAAAAAGGTACGCCAAGATGTTTGGCAAGTGTCAGTCCGCCACTTCCTGTGATAACAGGAGAGACCTGAATCCTATCCGAGTTTGTAAATGGCACGTCCGAGAAGATCTGACAGAGTTTCCTGAATATTGGCGAAGTGACGCTCATAATCAGAGAAAAGCACTTCGTTCTCGTTGTCCAGAATGGCAATCTTAACGGTCGTGCAACCAATATCGATTCCCAAAGTATAGAGTTCTTTTGAATTCATGTTACTATCCCCAATCTTTCGTAATGGTCTATGATATATGTATGAGTTACTTCTTATTAAATGCGTTTACAGATTCGCAATACATAACATTATACGACATCCGAAGGGAAAAGACAATTGTAATTGTTGTTCATGATTCTGAAATATTCATAAAGAACTTGTTAAATCTTAAGGAAAATAATAACATTGGTTTGACAAAATAAAGCCCGGACGGTACAATGACTGATGTATGGTAGAAGAACAATTTTGGTAAAAAAGGAGTTAATGTATTGAACTGGCTTTGACAAATTAGAAAAGAAAATTCGGACGTTATGCGATTCCAAACCCGACGGTTTATCTGTTGGCAGCCCCATGGGTACTGATTCCACCGACGGGAAGTCTCTTTTTCGCTTTTCTTTTAGTACTTTTGTACTATTCACTGGGACAGCCCTCGAGGACATGGGACATTCCGGTATAATGTCTATATTTTTTCCGGTATTTTCTTTACTGTGATCGCTGTATTTATTTTATACGGAGTATTTATCTTATTTATGGAGTTGCACTTCCGATGTCCAGCATCGGACTGATCAGCACGAATTATATTACGATGTCGATCTTCCCGGCATTCGCTTCAATTTATCCTGATATGGAAGTGATGCTTTTACTTTATTCTGCCGATTAAGATGAAGTGGATGGCACTTTGTCTATGCAGCAATGGCACTGTATTTTCTTCACAGGAAGCCTTGCAGTAAAAGTTGCGATCGGCTTCTTTTACTTAATTTTGTGATCTTTTCGTCCAGCAGAAATATAAAAAAAGATTTTACCGAAGGAACAGGCACGTAAGGCAAAAGTTCTGGCAGCAGTCCAGACCGGCA
>VOFI01001612.1_pt1 | contig 73016 bp, 68 predicted proteins | sample 5384131 | NCBI WGS metagenome assembly VOFI01 (sample SAMN12384728, study PRJNA508395) | human gut metagenome | isolation source: healthy gut H | host: Homo sapiens
ATTTGGAAACGACATCTTTTCATTAGTAAATGGTCTTCTTAAAGTGTCACAACTTTATAAAAAGCAAACTGCCCTAAGAAATGAAAATTTCAGCAAGCTAATGATGGCTTTTGCTGAAAATATCCGCGTTATTATCATTATGATTATTGACAGACTCGGACTAATGAAGATGATTAACCACCACCCTAATCAAAAGTTTGTTTACGATGTTGCCAGTGAAGTGCTTTATCTATATGCTCCACTGGCCCACAGACTTGGTTTATATAAAATTAAGTCAGAGTTGGAAGACATGTCTCTCAAATATACAAACCGAGATGTTTATGACAAAATAGCGAAGAAACTAAACGAAACAAAGGCTGAACGCGAAGCATACATTGCAAACATCATTGACCCAGTTGAGAGGAAATTAACTGAGGCAGGACTTAACTTTAAAATTAAAGGCCGAACAAAAAGTATCTACTCAATATGGAATAAGATGCGTAAGCAAAACGCCAAAGTTGAAGAGATATTTGATTTGTTTGCCATTAGAATCATAATAGATACACCTCTAAAAAATGAAAAAAGTGACTGTTGGTCCGCCTTTGCAATCGTTACTAATATTTATAGTCCAAATCCGGCACGCACTAAAGACTGGATTTCCATCCCAAAATCAAACGGTTATGAGTCACTGCATACAACTGTTTACGGGCCTGACAACAAATGGGTAGAAATCCAAATCCGCACCCAAAGGATGGATGAGATTGCAGAGAAAGGTCTTGCTGCTCACTGGAAATACAAAGGCATTAAAAGCGAAGAAGGTCTTGACAATTGGATGGCTAATGTTCGGGATCTCCTTGAAACTTCGGGAAGTGACACTTCTGAACTCATGAAGAAAATGAACCTTAACATTTACGACAAGGAAGTGTTTGTATTTACGCCCAAAGGCGACTTGTTCAAACTACCAATGGGTGCAACTATCCTTGACTTCGCTTTTGCAATTCACTCCAAACTGGGATGCATATGTACAGGTGGAAAAATTAATGGACATAACCAAAAGTTAAACTACATCCTTCAAAATGGAGATACTGTAGAAATTCTTACTTCTGCTTCTCAACAACCAAAAGTACAATGGCTAAAGTTTGTTATAACTTCTAAAGCAAGAAATAAAATACGTCAAACAATAAATGAAATAAGCAATAAATCTGCTGAATTTGCCAAAGAATTGTTACAACGTAGATTTAAAAATCGTAAAATTGACATCGATGAGTCCATCCTTACAAAAGTAGTAAAAAAGTTGGGGTTCAAAACTGCTACTGATTTTTACAACCAAATTGCATGCGAAAAGATAGATATAAACTCTGTAATTGACACTTACACTTTTATCGAAGAGCGCCAAGAAGAGCAGATTATACAAAACCGCTCAGCACAAGAATTCGTTATGCAACCAACGGTACCCGACAAAACTCCAAATGAAGACCTGGTTGTTATAGGAGAAGGAATTAAAGATATTAATTATAGGCTGTCAAAATGCTGCTCCCCTATAATAGGAGATGAAATTATCGGGTTTAACTCAAGTGAGGGAGTTATAAAGATCCATAAAGGCAACTGCCCTAACATTAAGCATTTACAAGAGAGATACCCTTATAGAATAATAAAAGCCAGGTGGTCTGGTAAAACTGGAGATGACCAATTTGCAGTACCAGTTGATATTGTTGGGAATGATAATTTGGGCATAATAAATAACATTACATCTATAATTTCCAAAGAAAAAGGCGTAACTTTACGAGGTATTTCCATTGATTCTCATGATGGTCTTTTCCAGGGACGGTTAATCATTGGAGTTTGCGATATACAAACCCTGAATGGACTTTTAAAGAAAATAAATAACGTAAAAGGAGTAAAATATGTTCAAAGAAGTAACTAAAATTTCAGCATTTATTTTAATTGCTGGATTAATATCCTGTGGCAATAATAAGTCTGAGAACCAAATCCAGGCAGAAGAATTATTATCACAAGCTCAGAACCAATTTAGTGATGGTTCTTATGATATGGCTATTGAAACCATAGACTCTCTTTCAAAAAAGTTTGCTGGAGTTCTTGACGTTCAAAGAAACGCTATGCATCTAAAAACCCTCATAATTGAGAAAAAGACGATACAAGATAGCATTGCAAATGATGCAATAATTGACAAATACCGCCAAGCTGTTGATTCGCTTGAAAAAAACTTCAAATATATAAAGACTAAGGATATGGTTGAAGGTTATTGGGTCAGCAAAAAAGTTAGTGACAACAATCTTGTTAAGCAAACTAACATTGAGGCACGCATTGATGAAATGGGTAATATATACTTGATCACAAGCCTTTATGGACAATCAATAAACTATACGTCTATTACTGCTAAGGCTAACGGTCTATCTGTATCTTCTAAATCAGTACCTACATCAAATTCAAACAATTACAGGTATAAAGATGGTGGAATCAACGTTGAAATGGTAACATTTACCAATGCAAACTGCGACAGTATTTGTAAATTTATCAATGATAACAAAGCAAACATTTCGATAACATTTAATGGCAGAAAATCGTTGCCAGTAAAACTATCTGCAAAATCTCTTAATACAATTAGTGAAACTTATGAATACGCGACAAAAAAAGCGACTTTAAAAAAAGCAGAAGACCTAAAACTTTATTACTCTAAGAAACTGCAAATAACACGCAAACAAGTCCGTTCAACAGCAACTAATATCAACGGAGATTCAGAATAAACTTTGATTTATGAATCCATTAAGGGTGCCCCAATTTATGATTGGAGAATCCTTAATGGATTTTTTGATTTTTTTGCCTTATGCAATGACTTAACATGTACTTAAAACGGATTAAACTATATTATCTATTCTTATGAATCCTGTCAAATTCGGCTTTTAAATCCTTGGAGACCTCCATTCGCTTTGGAAAATTATATCTTTCCATTCCATCCATATATTTATGGCTGCACCATAAGACGTTTACCAATTCATCATCCTTAAAGAACTCGATTTTACCGACTATACTCATATCTTCATAGCCTTCGCCTATCCTGCACATATTACTTTTTTCACCTCTATTGGTTAATGTCGGAGAAACACCCAAAACACGGCATCCACTTAACAGCCTGACTAACTGTTCCTTCGATTTTCCAGTATAAAATGCGATTTCGGCTTTGCCTCTTTCTTCCCACATACGCTCAAAAAAGTAATCAAAAACATAACGTGTCATTAACCGACCATTCTCACACTCCCAATCATATCGCGACAACTTTACTACAATACTATCAACAGATTCGGAACTGGCTTTTTCACCTGTCCCTTTTTTTACAGATTGCACTTGTTGACTTTCAACGTCATTATTCACAGTCTTTGGTTGCCCTTCTCCATTAATTAGCATAGCTAAAATAGCGGCAAAGAACAAAATGCTAACAATTATGATTAATCTCTTTTTCATTTTTCTTTGTTTTTATCATCATATTGGATTATCAGATTCTGGAACTCTTCCGTTGCCTCAAAGATACGATTCTTATAGCATACGTCCGAGAAATTCCCCCAAATGACAATTATTTCACTGCAGTTGTTACTATATATTTCCATCTTTAAGGATATATACATATTATCAGTAAAACAATCTACATTTTCATCATTAAATGGATAAGGATAATCACACCTTTTTATAGGCTTTTTCCCTTGTGGATGCACATAACCCGAGCTTGATACTTCCTTGAATTTTTTCATCATGGCACATATCTTGTTAATCTCTGTTTTATTTCTGACAACCGTTTTAGCACTAAAATCCCCATAGTAATAATCCGCAAAATAGCGGGGATAACTCGGACCTGTTGATGTGCGAAGATATTCCTCTGTTTTTACAACTATCCTATCTATTTTATCTGATTTTAGATTAATACCTACAGCATAGCAACTTGAAAGGCTGAAAATAATAGCAGATAATATAAACAATAGGCTCCTTTTCAATTGTGATTGTTTCATATTAAACTCACATTTTTAGTAAGACATCTATTTTTCTAAACTTATCTTTACACCAAAAGAATTGTTTTTCAAAAGAGCTAAACAACTCGTTTTTCACTTGGTATGTAAAATTAAATACAATTTTCTCTAAATTCAAATTATTAAAAAAAAAATTCAAACAGCAACCAATCTTTAACAAAGAGCACCATTATCAAAATTTAATAAATCCTTTCGGTTAATTTATTCGCATATCTCACGTTTTTTAGGTACTTTTGCAGTTGAAAACTGAAGATATGATAGAACGGTTATTAGTTATAGACAGCGTTGACCCAGTTATTTTCTATGGTGTCAACAATTCTAATATGCAGTTGATTCGAAATTTGTTTCCAAAACTACGAATTGCTGCCCGCGGAACTCTCATCAAAGCACTCGGCGAAGAAGAAGAAACTGCCGAATTTGAACGCAAAATAAAAGAGTTAGAAGATTATTGCTCTAAATATAATAAACTTACTGAAGATACAATCCTTGACATCGTTAAAGGCAATCCGCCTAAAGAATTAAAAACTGACGATGTTATTATTTATGGTGCTAACGGAAAGCCTATTCAAGGAAGAACTCCCAACCAGCAGAAATTGGTTAAAGCCGTTATGGAAAATGACCTAACTTTTGCTTTAGGACCTGCAGGAACAGGTAAAACATATATTGCAATAGCATTAGCAGTAAGGGCATTAAAGAATAGAGAAGTTAGGAAACTGATTTTATCACGTCCTGCAGTTGAAGCAGGTGAAAAGCTCGGCTTTTTGCCAGGGGACATGAAGGACAAAATCGATCCTTATCTTCAACCTCTTTATGATGCTTTGGAAGACATGATCCCTCAAAACAAATTAAAGGAATACATGGAAACCAATGTAATTCAAATTGCTCCTTTAGCGTTTATGAGAGGTCGAACTCTAAACGATGCCGTAATAATTCTCGACGAAGCACAAAATACGACTACGCATCAGATTAAAATGTTTTTAACACGTCTTGGCATGAATGCCAAAATGATTATCACTGGTGACATTACCCAAATTGACTTGCCCCACTCTACTCAGTCGGGGCTTATTCAAGCATTAAAGGTTTTAGATGGCGTTAAGGGTATAGGCAAAGTGCAGTTTGAGAAAAAAGACATCGTCAGACACCACCTCGTTCAAAAAATTGTTGAAGCATACGAGAAATATGACTCTGAAGCCAAAGCCGCCGCTAAGGCAGAAAGGGAATCAAAAGGATACTAAACTACTTTTTAATAATTTTTATGGCTACTTTAGTTAAAACGGAATTTAATTTTCCAGGACAAAAAAGTGTTTATCACGGTAAAGTTAGAGATGTGTATAACATCAACGATGATTTAATAGTGATGATTGCAACTGACAGAATTTCTGCATTTGACGTTATCCTTCCTAAAGGAATTCCTTTTAAGGGACAAGTGCTTAACCAAATTGCAGCAACTTTTCTTGATGCAACTTCCGACATCGTTCCTAACTGGAAACTTGCCACACTTCCAGAAGGAATGATTGAAAATCAAAAATTCCCGGAACCAATTATAACTCCAACGACAAAGGCTGACGCTGGACATGATGAAAACATCTCTAAAGAAGAAATTATCAAGCAAGGTATCATAAGCCAGGAAGATTATGAAATTATAGAAAAATACACTCGTGCTCTTTTTGCAAAAGGTTCTGAAATTGCAGCGAGCAAGGGACTTATTCTTGTTGATACAAAATATGAATTTGGCAAAAAAGACGGCAAAATATACCTGATTGACGAAATTCATACCCCTGACTCTTCAAGATATTTTTACTCAGAAGGTTATGAAGAACGCCTTAAAGCAGGAGAACCTCAATTGCAACTTTCTAAAGAGTTCGTTCGCCAATGGCTTATAGAGCATGACTTTATGGGTAAAGAAGGTCAAACTGTTCCTGAAATGACTGAAGAATACTGCAAATCAGTTTCTGACAGATATATTGAACTGTATGAAAAAGTTACAGGTCTTAAATTCCAGAAAACAGAAGAAGACGACATCACTTCAAGAATTGAAAAGAACGTCACTGAATATTTGAAATCACTTTAAGAATTCATGGGGATGTGACAATATTTACTTGTCGCATCCCTTATTTTATCTATTAAAGTACTGTCAATGTACTCTAATAACTCAATTCATAAACTATGGATATTAAAGCAGAAAAAATAACACCTTACGGTAGTAACGCAACCAAGACAGACCAAGTCAAAGATATGTTTGACTCTATTGCTCCTGCCTATGACTTTATGAATAGAGCCATGACTTTTGGCATTGACAAAATATGGCGGAAAATTGCCGTTAATATTCTGAAAAACAGAACCCTAAAACTTTATTAGATGTTGCAACTGGAACAGGAGACCTGGCTTTCCTTTTGCATAAAGTAATAAAACCAGACCAAATAACAGGGATTGATTTATCGTCTCAAATGCTGTCAATTGCTGAAATAAAAGCAAAGAAAGCTGGACTTGAAAACACAATAAAGTTTGAACAAGGCAACTGCCTTGAACTAAAGTATCAAGACAATTGTTTCGACGCTATCACCGTAGCCTACGGCGTGCGAAACTTTGAAAACTTAAGAAAAGGCTATTCTGAAATGTTTAGAGTTCTTAATACAAACGGCACTCTTTGCGTCATAGAACTTTCAACACCTACAAACTCATTTATCAAATGGATATACGATATTTACACAAAATATTTGATTCCTTTTGTTGGTAAACTTATTTCAAAAGACAAACGGGCATACGCATACCTACCCGAAAGCATAGCAGCCGTCCCGCAAGGAAATGATATGCTTGAAATAATGCAGAAGGCAGGCTTCAAAAACTGCTATTTTAAGAGATTAACATTTGGTGTTTGTACAATTTATATAGGTAAAGCAATAACATGCCACAAAAACGTCGTTCAAGGAAATCAAAGAAAAAAAATATTTCGTCTGTCAAAAAGACTCTGCAACTAATTGTCTTTGCAATATTCATCATCATTGGAATATTTTATGCAATAGACTTTGCAACCTCGTCAAGTAACTCAGAAAACGCCACAGAAGTAGAGCAACTAACGAGTGGCCACAACATTAACGTCAACTCAGCAAAATTACTCGAAGTTAAAGCCCCTGAAGAATTATCCGAACAGTTTATAGAATATAAAGGATTCAACTTATCATTTAACACACAATTTAGGATACCGAACTACGTTGTTTACGAACTTACTTTACAAGAGTCAAAAGGCGATGAATCAAGAGCAAAATCTTTTGCAAAAGATGAAAACGTTGACAGATGCCCTGAACCATACGAATATACCCGCTCTGGATACGACAGAGGTCACATGGCTCCAGCGGCTGATATGAAATGGGATTATGATGCCATGCATAATTCATTTTATATGACTAACATCTGCCCACAAAAACACTCTCTTAACAGTGGTGGATGGAAAAGGCTTGAAGAAAAAATTCGCGATTGGGTAGTAAAAGATAGCGCTTTGATAATTGTAACCGGACCAATTTTAACCGAAAATATGGAAACAATAGGTGACGGAATTGCCGTACCTACAAAATTCTTCAAAGCTATTCTTGCACCATTTTCAAACCCACAAAAAGCAATCGGGTTTATCTATAAAAACGAAGGCGGACAAAAGAAAATCAAAGACCAAGCAGTTTCTATTGACGAAATTGAACAGCAAACGGGACTTGACCTATTCTTCAACCTACCTGATGATATTGAAAACAAATTGGAAAAATCTTGCAACTTTCAACAATGGAACTACTAAATACAATAAACGAAGACACAATATGTGCAATCTCTACGCCAGCAGGTGTTGGTGGAATTGCTGTTATACGCGTTAGTGGCACTGACGCCATAAAAATCGTTGAACCTTCTTGGCAAGGAGCAAACCTTGAAACAGCAAAATCTCACACAGTTCACCTCGGAAAATTTATTTCTCACGAAGGAGAAATCATTGATGAAGTTCTTGTAACAATATTCAGGAACCCAAAATCCTTTACAGGCGAAGATGTTATAGAAATTTCATGCCACGGTTCGGTTTGGATCCAACAACAAATAGTAAACGCACTAATTAGTAATGGCTGCCGTGCCGCAAAAGGTGGTGAATTTACTCGTAGAGCATTTATGAACGGGAAACTTGACCTGTCCCAGGCTGAAGCAGTTGCCGATGTAATAGCATCGTCTTCTAAAGCAGCACATAAAATAGCCATCGACCAAATGAGAGGAGGTTTCTCCCAAATGTTAGGAAAATTAAGAGACTCCCTACTCCAGTTCACATCTTTACTAGAACTCGAACTGGACTTTTCAGAAGAAGACGTTGAGTTTGCAGACCGTCAAAAACTAATTGTTCAGGCAGAAGAAGTTCACAAAACGCTAACAAAACTTGCAAATTCATTCCAAACTGGTAACGCTATAAAAAATGGCTTCCCAGTTGCTATAATTGGAGAAACAAATGCGGGCAAATCAACACTGCTAAATCGTCTTCTTCATGACGACAAAGCATTGGTAAGTAACATTAAAGGAACAACTCGTGACGTCATTGAAGATACTATAACACTTGGAGGGATGCTCTTCCGCTTCATCGATACAGCAGGCATTCGCGACACCGATGACGAGATAGAATCAATGGGCATACAAAGAGCATACAAAAAGATTGAAGAAGCAAGCATTATACTGTGGCTAATTGACCCAACACAGGCAACCGACATTGACACGCTCGCCAAAACGATTCTGCCAAAAACGAAAAACAAAAAACTCATTGTTGTAATAAACAAAATCGATATTACCGACAAGCAGTTGATTAGCACCACAGTAGAGCAGATAAATAGACTTACATCAGACACGCCAATAGCATATATATCTGCAAAAAATGACATTAAAGTTAACGAACTTGAGCAACAGTTGATTAATGCAGCGCAGGCAGACTACAACCAAAACGAACTAATGGTTACAAACGCTCGTCACTACGACGCTTTACACAACGCGGCAAAAGCAATCTCAAGAGCAATTGACGGACTAAAAGCAGGGATTTCAGGAGACTTCATTGCACAAGACATTCGTGAAACAATCCACTACCTCTCCGAAATAACAGGAGAAATAACCACACGCGAAGTCCTCGCAACCATATTCTCCAAATTCTGCATCGGCAAATGACAAGCAGTTAAAGACAAGTTATAACAAGTATCAACAAGCAGTAAAGGCGCTCATTTTGAGTGCCTTTTATTGTATCCAGACGTTCCCTTCTTCATCGGTAGAACCCGTTTCTACCTGTTTTTTGCCCCTTTTTTGAACCACATTTGCTGCACGTCCACCTTCTTCGTCATGTCGCTCTGCGGAGGGAGTGGATGATGTATACAAGGGTATACAATGATATACGATGTTATACATCTCAAGCGAAATGAGTGGCAAACTTAATCCGTTCAAAAATGGCAACTACAACCATTAGAATCAAAAAAGTGTGCGAGTGGTGCGGAAAAGAATTTGAAGCCCAGCGATGCTCCACCCGCTTCTGCTCGAAAGCATGTACCGACCATGCCTACAAGGAGCAAAAACGACAAGAAAGAAAAAGAGCTACTGAAGCTGCTGCCGTTACGGCCCAACACCAGAAAAAGACTCTTCCGCTCAAAGAGCAGGAGTTCCTATCGGTAGCTGAAGTATCCTATCTCCTTCATGTCACCCGAGATGCTGTGTACAAACTCATCTATCGGGGAACGCTCAAAGCCTATCGGCTGTCTTCAAGACTGACTATTATCCGGCGTGCCGATATAGAAGCCATGATTGAATCACGCCCCTACGAGCGCAAGCCCCGGGCTACAACCTGCCTCCAAGCAGAAGGACAGGAAGTGACCGAGTTCTACACAACCTCTGAAATCCTTCAGAAGTATGGCATCAGCGAGTCGGGGTTGTACAAGATTGCCAAGTGCGAGAACTTTCCGAAAGTGTTTCAGCGTGGTAAGTCTTATTGGAGCAAGAAACATATAGACGCTTACTTTGCCAAGAAAGCCGTGGACACAAGCATCACGGAGTGGTATTCTGTGGCAGACATAATAGAGAAGTTCAACATGACTACCACGGCCGTCTATACTTTTGTTTCAAATTTCAAGATATCCAAGAAGCGAATAAAGAAGAAAGTGCTCTACTCCAAACGCCATGTGGATATAGCCAAAGGAATAGCCAAACCTGACACGCCACAATACTACACCGTAAAGGAGGCTATGGCAAAGTTTCATGTTACCCGTGATCAGCTTTATCATTATGCGAAGACCTACAACATTCCCAAGGTGCAAGAAGGAAAGTATGTGAAGTTGTCCAAGAAAGAGTTGGACGAACTGTTCGCACCACCTTCTATTGAGCGGTAAGGTTATGGTTATATCTTACTTGTCTGCGGTTATCTCACGAATAACTCGACACTGCAAGAATAACCGCCTTACTTTGCACGCACATTCAATCACAAAACATCAAAACGAAAAATTTTATGTCACACTATCACACATGTACCACGGTGTCGCTACTCCGACGCCCCATCACCAACGGACGCTTGTCCCTATATCTCGATTTCTATCCAGCCATCCGCAATCCCGAAACGATGAAGATGACACGCAGGGAATATCTTGGCATCTACATCTTTGCCAAGCCAAGGAATGATGCAGAACGAGAGTTTAACCGCTCTATGATTGAGCGAGCCGAAGCCATACGCTGCATGAGAGTCACTTCGCTCATCAACGAGAAGTTCGACTTCCTTGACCATGAAAAGATGAAAAGCTATTTTCTCGCCTACTATAAGAAGAAATGTAGAGGACAAGACCAGAAATGGGACATTGTATACAAACACTTCTTCAACTTCGTGCAAGGCCATTGCACTTGTGGAGAGGTAACAGTAGACCTCTGCAAGAAATTCCGTGAATACCTGCTCGGAGCAAACCAGCTCCGACTCACACATCTTAAAATCAGCAAGAACTCGGCAGCTGGTTATTACTCCACATTCCGTGGTTTCCTCAACATCGCCTATCGAGAAAAGATGATTAAGGAAAACGTGAACGATTTCTTGGAAAAGATTGAAACGGACGATGTGCGCAAGGAGTTTCTAACTTCAGAAGAACTAAAGAAGTTAGCTGCCACTCCATGCGACATTCCGGTATTGAAACAAGCCTCGCTGTTCTCCTGCCTTACAGGACTACGAATCAGCGACATCCTCAATCTCGCATGGAATGACATACAGTTAGCTCCCGACCTTGGCTATTGTGTCCGCATCCGAATTCAAAAGACGGATACAGAAACGATGCTCCCCATCAGTGATGAAGCCTTACAACTCTGTGGTGAACGCACAGAAGGCAAAGTCTTTCGTGGACTCACCAGAAGCATGGTGAATTATCCACTCCGCAAAAGGATTACAACAGCTAGTATCAAGAAGCATATCTCATTCCACTATCGAAGACATTGTGCATTGTCTTTGTCGCTGAATTTGAATGGGTTGCAAAGATTGGATTCTTGATAGGTAACGATTTGGAAACGAGCGAAGTTCTGTATTCTGCCTTGTTAAACCCAAAGAACGCTGACTTCAAATGCAAAGGTAGTGAATTAGTTTGGATTATTATCTTTCTTGTCCTTTAATTTTTTGATTTCTTTATCAAAATCACTTTCAAGCAAATCCATTTCGCGTTTGCGATAGATGGCGAATTCCTTTTCTGCCTTTTCTATTGCCTGCTTATGTGAAATACTTCCCTTGTCAATCAAAACCTTTTGCTTGTGGGCAACAATAATAGTCTGATATTATACAAACTATACAATCAGAACAAGTTTATAATTTAGTATCATTTTGGTACCACTATTTAGCCATCGTAAATAAAATCAAGGGATGGCGCAAATGGCATTGGATAATTAACTTCTCCAGCTGCCATAAACCACATTCGTTTACTGTCCTCAAATCTGTCAACACTTTTCAGAGATAATCAGAAGGTTAATTTGTAGCTCCACTAAATAGCTGTTTGTTGATTTTGTATTCGCATTGTGTAATTTTTCTACAATAATCACACTTATAGCTTGTTGTACGAGATTTTATTTGTATCTTTGCACCGTACAATAGATAAAATCAACGATTATGATAGCAGAGTTCAGCATTGAGAATTTTTTCTCCATTAAATCGGTTCAGAAAATCAGTTTTGAGCCATCGGCAGATGCTTTTATGTCTGATGAGTATTCGTATGAAGTTAAGGACGGTGTAAGATTGCTGAAAGTGGGCATCATCTATGGTGCCAACGCTTCCGGTAAAACGAATATATTAAATGCCATTGAATTTTTCAAGATGCTGGTTTTGAGAATGCCTAAAGACCGGACCGAGAAAACCGGGGTTGTCCCTTTCATGTTGGATGACACTTCAAGAAACGAAAAGACAAAGATGTCAATGGTGTTTTATATCAATCAGTCGAAGTACATTCTTAGTTTTGAATTGGATGCAAAGCATATCTATTCCGAGACATTGATTGTTTATGATTCCATTCGCCCTACCAAGCTGTATAACCGAAGTTATGATACCACGACAGATTCCTCGACTATCGACTTTGGCGTAAATCTGAAAATGACAAAGAAAAGCCAGGATGTAATTTCCGGCAACACTATCAATAATTGCAGTGTGCTTGCCGCGTTTGGCAAAAGCAACGTGGAACGGACAAGGCTGAATGATGTGTACGATTATTTTGCCAAGCAGGTAAAAGATGTATTGGCTCCCGGTATGTTGCTTTCGGGATATGTCAAATCACGATTGGATAAAGACGAGGCAGGAGATTTGAAGAAATTCATTTTAAATTTCCTGAAAGCGTCCGATTTCAATATAGAAGATGTGGTATTACACGAAGAGGAAGAGCTGATTACCCCTGAATTGGAACAACTGATTCAGAATGCCCCTATTGATAAAGATGCAAAGGCTGAAATGCTTAGAAAGGGGAAAATTACAAATACGGAACTGACCTTCAAGCATAAGGCAGGCGATAAAGTATATGATTTGTCGGAAGAATACGAGTCCAATGGCACCATGAGGTTCTTGGGAATGGCGGTGATACTGAATTTCCTGTTAAAGACCAATCGGTTTGTACCCATTGATGAAGTGGAGACAAGTATTCATTATGAACTGTTGGCTTATTTCCTGAAAGTCTTTCTGGCAAACAGTAATGGAACATCCCAAATGCTCCTGACCACACACGACATCAATCTTCTCAATGAGGATTTCATTCGTCGTGATACAATATGGTTCACCGATAAAGACGAACTTGGCGAAACTAAAATAGTACGCCTGTCTTCTTTGGGACTGCATAAGAATCTTTCCCCATACAATGCTTACAAGCAGGGAAAATTGGTAAAGTTGCCGTTTTTGGGTAGCCAGTATATCAACCTGAATGACTAATGATATGGGACGGACAGTAACAAAAAGTATCGCCATCATAGGCGAAGGAGAAACGGAATGGTTCTATTTCGATTCTCTAAGGATTGCGTGTCGTTATCCTTTCAAGGTCGCTCCGGATTTTCCGCAGCACAGTGACATCAATCACATTCTGAAACTGGTAGAATCTTATTTGAACAAGCAATATGATTATATCGTATGCCTGTTTGATATGGACAAGTTATATCAATATCCTTCCGAAATGCAGTTGTATCAGCGGGCAAAGAAAGAATATAGCAAGAAGGAATATGCCAGAAAGGTGATGTTTGTAGAAACGAATCCTTGCACGGAGTTTTGGTTTCTACTCCATTTCTTGCCTAATGTAGTTTGTCGGCGATATGAGAGTTACGAACAACTGCTTCCCGAATTGCAGAAATATATGCCGGGGTATGAAAAGACAAAACGATATTTCATACGCACCAAACTCTATAAATACCTGACAGAGAATGGTGATTTGGAACGAGCTATATCAAACTCAGAAAAATTGTGTCAACTCTGCAAGAAATCGCCAGAGGATTTGAAAGCATACTCAGAGATTCACCAGGTTATCAAATTATTAAATAATAATTCTATATGATAAAAAGACAAGTATTTTATAGTTTTCATTTTAAGAATTACTCATGGAGAGCCGGACAGGTTCGGAATATTGGAGTAGTAGAAGGAAATAGCCATTTTCTTTCAATGATTGGGAAGAGGTTAAGCGCAAAGGTGATGATTCTATTAAAAGGTGGATTGATACTCATATGGATTATCGCTCTTGTGTTATTGTGTTATTGTATTAATCGGTTCTGATACTGCATCAAGAGAGTGGTGTAGGTATGAAATTAAACATGCATGGAAAGAGGGCAAAGGAGTTGTTGGTATTTATGTGCATAATCTAAAGAACATTGAAGGAGAGCAGGATATAAAAGGAGATAATCCATTCAAATTATTCTGTATTGATAAGACATTTAACTATATAATCGAACATAAACATCCAGCTGATAGTAACGAAATTAATTTGTCCGAAATATGTAAGACTTATAATCCTCCATATAAAATCAGTACCAATGTGTATGATTATATCAAAGAGCATATAAATGAGTGGGTAGAAGAGGCCATTAGAATTCGTAATCAGTATCCTAAATAAATTTTTGTTATGCCAATAAATAAAAATGTTTTCATAAAGAATTATCTTAGTGCTCTTAATAATGGTGATGCTGCTATATTTGCAGGTGCTGGATTGTCTGCTCCAAGTGGATGCGTTAATTGGAAGCAATTGCTAAGAGAGATTGCCGAGGAATTGGAGCTTGATATTGAAAAGGAGTCAGATTTGGTAGCGATAGCACAATACTATTACAATAAAAATGGATGTAATCGAACAAAATTAAATGATATAATTAAAGATGCTTTCCAGACAGGAAAACAACCAAATATTAATCATAATATACTCGCTAAATTGCCTATTTTTACATATTGGACTACAAACTATGATAAACTAATAGAAAAGGCATTGGAGAATAATGGTAAGATCTGTGATATAAAAACTTGTTGTGCGAACCTCACGACTACTTTAAAAGGACGCAATGTTGTAGTTTATAAAATGCATGGAGATGTTGATCATCCAGAAGATGCTGTATTGATTCGCGATGACTATGAGTCATATAATCAAGAAAAGGCGCCTTTTATAAATACATTATCCGGAGACTTAATGACAAAAACATTTTTGTTTATAGGCTTTAGTTTTACGGATCCTAATTTTTATTATATATGTGCACATTTAAGGGCACGTCTAAAAGGAAATATGAGGGAACATTATTGTTTCCTGAAAGATGTTTCTAAAACAGATTACAAAGATGAGGACGAATTTAAATATGAGAAGAGAAAACTATCATATTTTATTGATGACTTAAAACGATTCAATATAAAAACCGTGCTTATTCAAGAATACTCAGAGATAACAGAAATATTACAAAGTATAAAGAGGGTTTATAATGGTCGTACAGTATATCTATCTGGTGCGGCAGCTGAATACAACCCAGATGGTAAAGACGCATATGAAAAATTTATAAGTAAATTAAGCGGTCGCTTAATTTACGAAGGATATAAAATAGTTTCAGGATATGGTTTAGGTGTGGGTAGTGCGGTAATAAGTGGTGCTCTTTCTGAAATATATTATAATCAGAAAAAATCGCTTACAGACCAATTAATTCTGAGACCTTTTCCACAAGGTGACGATGCAAAAGAAATGTGGGAAACTTATAGACAAGACATGATATCTTATAGTGGTATATCAATCTTCTTGTTGGGTAATAAGAAAGAAAGTGGAACTATTGTTCCATCTAATGGAATGCGGTCAGAATATGAAATTTCAAAAGAACAGGGTAACTTCCTAATCCCTATTGGTAGAACAGGATATATATCTAAAGAATTATGGAATGAGTTATTGGAAGAAAGACAAGACGACCATACTTTTGATATTTATCGACATGATATTGAGTCTTTGGGCGATGATACAAAAACATTAGACGAAGTAGTAAAAATAGTAATAGAGTTAATTAAAAAAGTAAAATAACTATGGCACATAAAACATTTATTTCTTATAAATATAGCGAAGCGCAGGATCTTCGCGATAGGATAATAAAGGCATTGGGGGATGATGTGAGTTACTATCAAGGAGAAACAAGTGATTCTCCTGATTTAACAGATACGTCTACTGAGAATATAAAGAAGAACCTAAAAAATATGATGTATGACACATCTGTAACGATTGTAATTATTTCTCCGCATATAAAAGAAAGTAAGTGGATTGATTGGGAAATTGAGTATTGTCTTAAGAATATAACAAGAAAAAATAGAACATCGCATACTAATGGGGTCGTTGGTGTTATAATGAAAGTAAATGGGGGCTATGACTGGTTTAAATACACCTCAACTAAACCAGATGGATGTTCTGTTACTAATTATTATGATTCAAAGGTTTATGATATCATAAACAATAATAGATATAACCAACATCCTAAAGTGTATTCTTGTAATCAATGTAAATGTGTAAACGCATTGACTGGTTCTTATATTGCTTTTGTTGAAGAAGATGAGTTTTTGTCAAATCCTCAAAAGTATATTAACAATGCCTATGATAAAAGTGAAAAGGATGCAGAAGGATATAACTTAACAAAACAACGATAGATTAGATATGTTTGACAAATAATCCGATATTTAAATCAAGCATTCTTCTGTAAATAATAATAGCGTGTCCTTGGCTATATAATTCAAGGATAAAATGGAAGGTAAGATATGGCAACAAATCCACCGTCAGGAGACGGACATCGCAATGGTGCAGTGAGAAAACGTTCTCAGGTTTTTAATCCCAAAACAGAACAATGGGTAAAACGGGATAAAGATACAGGACGCTTTATTGATGTAAAACAGGATGGCACACCATTTAAGGGTGTAACTAAAGAAAAGTAATTTTTTACGAGGGCAAGAGACGATGATACTTGCCCTCTTTTATTTACATTGGCTTTATCATTGATTCTATAAAGGATATTTCATCTTCTGATAGACCGTATTTTGCATAGAGTTGAGTATCTATTTCAGATATGCTCCTACTCCAATTTATATCGCTGTTGGAAGTGAAATCTTGTAATGGAATAAATTGAAATTTTTCTGAGGATAAGTTTATAGATGATATAGAGAGCATTAGTAAGAAACGTAAAAAGCGTGTTTGGATATATTTATATTCGTTTTCAACAACTAACTTACTCTCGGAAGCCCCAACAATAAGGTAGGAATCTGTACACTCATCATTAGGTCCAATAATCTCTGTTCTGGAGATTATCTTAAATTGTGGTAGTGTAAAATAAACTGTGTCACGCATTATTTCCTATTAGAAAACTCATCGGTAGGGGAACGGCCAGCGCCAAGGGGCGGGACCACCCGTCCCGACGAGCGTAAAATTACAATAATTTAAATCGCTCTCCAAACTTTATGGCTAATTGTTGTGAGATTGTAGCCCAGTTAGCCAGTGGCATGGTCCACTTCTTCCGTATATTGCGGTATGCAAGATAAACCAGTTTCTCAAGGGCTGTATCCGATGGGAACACGCCCTTATTCTTTGTTACCTTACGAATCTGACGGTGATAATCTTCAACAGTATTTGTCGTATATATGAGCTTACGGATAGCCGGAGTGTACTGGAAATATTCGGACAGCTTATCCCAATTCTCATGCCATGACCTGATGACAATAGGATACTGTTCGCCCCATTTATCTTCCAGCTTAAGAAGTCATTTTCTACCGATTCTTTATTTACAGCCTGATAAACGCATTTCAAATCCTTCAGGAATTCCTTTTGATTTTTGGAGCCTACATATTTGATGGAATTACGAATCTGATGTACGACACAAAGCTGTACGGCTGTATTGGGATAAACACTTTGGATTGCTTCAGGAAAACCTCTCAAGCCGTCTATACAGGCTATAAGAATGTCTTCGACTCCACGGTTCTGAAGGTCTGTCAGAACATTGAGCCAGAAATTTGTTCCCTCATTTCTTGATATATACATTCCGAGTAGTTCCTTATGTCCTTCTCTGTCAATACCCAGAACATTATAGATTGCACGTGTAACAGCACAGCCACGTTCATCCGTTACCTTGTAATGGATGGCATCCATCCAGACTATAGGATAGACAGAATCAAGCATACGCGATTTCCATGCCTTTATTTCCGGAAGTACACGGTCAGTAATGGCACTGATTGTATCGGCAGATACACGATTCCCGAGATTCTCTTCCATCCAGTCACTAATCTCTCGTGTGCTGTTACAAAGAGCATACAGGCCGATTATACGGTCAGCAACACCTTCTGCCAGAATAGTCTCACGCTTCTTAATAAATTGTGGGTCAAAACTTGAATTACGGTCGCGGGGAGTGGATACAGTTACCTCACCTAATGGAGTCTGAACCTGCTTTTGCATTTTCCCGTTACGGCGGTTACCCATCTGACGTTCTTCTTCTGGAAGGTGTGCATCCTTCTCACCTTCCAGAGCTGCATTCAGGATACTTTCCAATAAGGGAGCAAAAGCACCGTCTTTACCTAACAAGGGCTTACCTGCTTTCAGCTGTTCAATTGCCTTGTTCTTGATACTCAAAATCAAATTCTTCTTTCATACAAAAAACTGTGTTAGCAAAGTTAATATTTTATTCTTTGCTGACACAGTTTAATTTACATCCTCCCTTCTTATTAAAAAGGCAAATCTACACTCCAGTTTTTTTGATGTTAAAAACCTTCATCATATAAATATCATTTTTAATAAGCATCACTTAAGTTTAACGTCATTGATCCGCTTTTTTGGACGAAGACTTTATTTGGCAGTTTCCTACTCTCCCGATTTCTCAGTACCATTGGCGTAACTGTGCTTAACTTCTCTGTTCGAAAAGGGAAGAGGAGGAACCACAGCACTATTACCACCGAAAGTCTTTTATTTACAGGCTCACTTTAGTGATGATTTCACACAATTACACCTGCTATATTATTAAACTTTATTCGTCAATACGTTTATAGAAGCTACCAATTTGACCATCTGGCAAAATGTCAATATCATAATAATCTCCATTATAGTAATACGCCATGGTTCCTTTACGAAAAAATCTGTTGTTTGGATGTTCATCTTTATATGCTTGATACTCATCATTCAAAGCACCAAGAACAAGATCCATGGTTGCTTTTAAATCTTTCTCCGCCAATTGAAACTTACTTCTTTCTCCGAACTGATTGTCAACAGCTAACTCTTTTACATGACGAAGGTAAATGTGGAGAAACGATTCAAAGCTCATATAAAGTAAATGCTTACCTACTATATTGTAGCGATGCTCCCTAAAATTAAGAATCCTTGAAAACAATAGAGCTGCCTTCTCCGGATATTTCTTTGCCAATTTTTCAAAACTTAACCCCATATTTTGAAGTTCTTTATTCGCTAATTCTAAACGAACTGCAATTCTATTTTGAGTTAACAGCTTTAAATCTGCTTCATTCTTCTCTGTCAGTTTAACAACCGCTTTCTTAAATAATAACCAAAAATAGCCAACTTCCTGATTAATAATTACTCCATTCTCGTCAAATATTTCCTTTTTTTCTTTTTCTGTCAATTTCTCGCGTTCCAGTAAAATCTTATAGGCAAGGTACTCATTATGTTCTTCTGGAGTCAATCCGATTCCATCAGAAATAAAATGAGATAAGGCCCCATACATAAAAAAAATATCGAAACCGTTTCCTTCACTCTCAATGGGAATTTCCAGTACTTTAGGCTTACGCAAAAGAGAACTAGCATAGGTATTATTCTCTTCTGACGGTGGCCCCACCAGCATTTCAACAATTTCATTTGTTGGAATCCCATCTTTAAGAAGTTTAGCATGCAAAATATCGTCTAATTCCCCCAAAAGTTCTTTCGCTTTAACATTGGGAATATCATAAAGAGCTGTTTTATCTTTTTCAAGAGCATCCTATCTTTTTGATAATAAACGAAAGTTACTGTCAATGACTCTCCATACTCCTTAGCAGATTCTTGAGTTAAAGTCAATGTTGCGACACAATCCTTTGCACCTGCATAATCGTATATTTCCTCTTGGGTAAAACCGTCTGCAGATTTGTATATCTTCATACCGAATCTTTCTGCCATTTGGCTTTCAAGAGAATCTTTTTCTTGTTTTAGCAAAGATAAAAACTCTTCAAATGTAATTTGTTTATTGCCGTCAGTATCCATTTTAAACTATTATATTTTTTATGTAACAAAGAGACCTTAAAGAACAGAAAATATAATATCAAAATACTGTTTTTATAAATAAATCATGATTTATTTATAATGTGTTTAAATCGAAATTTTATTTTTCATAGGTTTACTTTACTCCTGTAGTCATATATACGTCTATTAAAATAAAGTCAAATAAAGGGAAAAGAGAAAATAGTTCACCTTCTTCCTTCTGTTAAGTAAAACAATATACGCGAAACTCTCTTGCATTTAGTTGATATACTTGGCGAAAAACTCACGTATTATTTGTACCTTTGTAAGTAGACAGAAAACAGGTGAACTTCAGTTGGAAAATTTAGATTTCCACGGCTCTAATTTTATATTGAAGAATAACCGTAGGAACAGTAAATTCAGGTTCAAAAACAACCCATTATAGCCTAAAAAATACTTTTCTACCGTTTAATATTTAAGTTTTTGATTATCAACAATATCTACATGTTACATCATAAATAATAAGCAGTTAACGACAAGTTACTATAAGTATCAACAAGCAGTAAAGGCACTCATTATGAGTGCCTTCTTATTGTGTCCACCAGACCCATTCTTCGTAGGTAGTCGTAAGCAACCAAGTGCTATTTTATATCGTTTTTCTCGACTCTACTGCATGACTTACATTCCATTTCTTTATTCGACTTATAGCATAAATTCTTGTTGCAGCAAGAACTACAAGTTTCTCCTTTTTTGCCACTCTTTACAATGAATTTAACTGCAAGAAAAATTGCTATGGCTATAACAAGCCCAACTATTGCATATTGTATTTCCATAAGTTTTTATTTTAATAACACCTATGTTATTGTTTATTTCTGATTGCCTCTTTGAGTTTTTCAAACTCCATTTCAAAATTCGGTGTAAGCAAGTTTTTTCCTATCATATTCTCTATTTCCTCAAATGAAAAGAAGCGCCCTTCCGAAATTTCTTCAGGCTCAATCTTTATTTCATTTTCTTCTGCAATAGCAGAAAAGGCATTCACTAATTCCTTCTCAATGCTACTCTCAAAGATATAGGAAAAAAGATGCTTTTCGCTTTTTACGCTCAATCCTATCTCTTCAAAGGCTTCTCGCCTCAAAGCCTGCTTGACCGTTTCTCCAAAGTCAACGTGTCCGCCAACTGATGTATCCCATTTATTCGGCTGTATGAGTTTCTTTGGAGAGCGCAACTGAAGAAAGAGTCTTCCGCTCTTGTCAAAAACATGTAAATGGACGACCGGATGGAGTATTTTTAAACCCGAATGACAATCTTTTCGAGATGCTGTGCCAACGACATTACCCATCTCGTCAACAACTGGTAATTTCTCTTCCATATTTATTTTTTCATTGATTTTACCGCTTTTGCAATCTGCGCAAGCGTTGCATTCTCTTTTAAATCAGAGAACTGCAATCTGAATGTACATCCGCTTTTATACTCACTGCAACCGTATGCGGAGTTTCCTTTAATGAGATGACCTTTTCCGCATATTGGACATTCTATCTCCTCTACCGACTTTATTGCCGGCTTACGAGGCTTTGACGCCTTTACTTTTGGTTTTGCTTTCTTTTTTTCCTCTTCCTGCTGTATTTGAATTTTGCAACCGCTATTGTCGCTAAGTACTTCAACAACGATCTTGCCTATCAAATTCTTCAGTTCAGTTACAAAAGCAACAGCATCATATGAGCCTTTTTCTATTTGCCTTAGTTTGTTCTCCCATATACCGGTTAACTTAGCAGACTTAAGCAAATCCACCTTTATTGTATCAATCAATGCAATCCCGGCAGCAGTTGCTTTAAGCGACTTACCCTCACGGACAATATATTTTCTTTTTAAAAAGAGTTTCAATAATAGCAGCCCTTGTTGACGGACGTCCAATACCATTATCTTTCATCGCCTCTCTCAACTCATCATCATCAACAAGTTTTCCAGCAGTTTCCATAGCCCTAAGCAAAGTTCCTTCTGTATAAAAAGCCGGAGGCTGCGTGGTTTTCTTTAAGATTGATGGTTCATGAGATCCAGACTCGCCTTCTTCAAATTCAGGCATCAACTTGTCGTCATTATTCAACTGCTTGTCACCTGTATTGTATAGGACTCTCCAGCCTTCTTTTACTATCTGCTTGCCGTTAGCCTTGAATCCCATTTCGCCCACCTGTGCAGTAACTGTCGTTTTATCGAATTCGCAATCGGGATAAAAAACGCCCATAAAGCGACGTGCGACCAAATCATATACCCTCTTTTCGTCTAATTGCAAATTATTGCCAGGGGTAACATTCGTTGGTATAATAGCATGGTGGTCGGTTACTTTAGAATTGTCAAAAACTTTTTTTGATTTTGGCAATTTCTTTTCAAGCAAAGGTTGTGCAAACTTTGCATAAGGTTTCATTGCCTGCAATATACCACCAATCTTCGGATAAATATCTTCACTCAAATATGTTGTATCAACCCTCGGATAAGTTGTAAGTTTCTTTTCATATAGCGACTGAATTAACTTCAAAGTCACATCTGCAGAGAAACCATATTTCTTGTTACACTCAACCTGAAGCGACGTCAGGTCAAACAATTTTGGCGCAGACTCCTTGCTTCGCTTAGTTGTTATGGATGTAATAACAAGTGGTTCTTCCTTGATTTTCGAGATTTCCACCTCCGCACTTTCTTCGGAATCGAAACGTCCCTTTGTTGAAAGGAAAGTAACATCCCTATAAAGGGTCTTAATTTCCCAGAAATCCTCAGGAACAAAATTTTCTATCTGCTTTTGTCTTTCCACAACAAGAGCAAGCGTAGGAGTTTGAACACGTCCTATAGAAAGCACTCCCTTACCATTTGAATACTTCAATGTGAAAAGGCGAGTTGCATTCATTCCAAGAATCCAGTCACCAATAGCCCTCGACAAACCGGCATAATAGAGTTTGTCGAAATCCACCTGCGGTCTGAGCGATTTGAAACCCTCCTTGATACTTTCATCTGTCAATGAAGAAATCCATAATCGCTGCACTGGTTTATCACATTGGGCTTTTTGCATCACCCAACGCTGTATCAATTCACCTTCCTGCCCGGCATCACCACAGTTTATAACTGTATCTGCATTTTTTATTAGAGACTCAATAACGCCAAACTGATGTTCTATTCCTTTATCAGCTATTAACTTAATACCAAATTTTGGCGGAATCATCGGCAATGCACCCAAACTCCAACTCTTCCACCTCTCGGTGTAATCCTGCGGTTCTTTTAATGTACACAAGTGACCGAAAGTCCAGGTAACCAAATAATTGTTACCCTCAAAATAACCGTCACGACGGATATTAGCCCCTAAAATAGAGGCTATATCCTTAGCAACACTCGGTTTCTCCGTGATACATACTATCATTTTTTCTTTTCTATCTCCTTATATTCGTTCCACAATTCATCCATTTCGGCAAGTTTCATCTCGTCAAGAGATTTTCCTCGCGCCTTGGCTTGCTGCTCTATATAGTTAAATCGAGAAATAAACTTCCTGTTAGTCCTTTCAAGGGCATTATCTACATTTACTTTATAAAGACGAGCTGCATTGATGAGGCTAAACAACAAATCTCCAAATTCTGCCTCTTTGTCAGATTCTGTTCCTGTTGTCAATTCGGCTTCAACTTCTGAAACTTCTTCTTTAACCTTTTGCCAAACATCTTCAGGCTTTTCCCAATCAAAACCGGCATGTGCAGCCTTGTCTTGAATTCGTTCTGCCTTTATCAATGCAGGCAATGCTTCTGGAACTCCACTAAGGACAGTTTTATTTCCGCCTTTTTCTTTAAGTTTTAGTTTTTCCCAATTGTCTTCCACCTCTGCAGAATTCTTTACCGCAATCTCGCCAAAGACGTGAGGATGACGATAAACGAGTTTGTTTCTCAAAGAATCGCAAACATCAGCAATATCAAAATCACCTTTCTCGTCAGCTATTTTTGCATAGAAAATTATGTGTAATAGAACGTCTCCAAGTTCTTTTTTTATATCTTCAGTATCTGAATTAATCAAAGCACTGCTTAATTCATACACCTCCTCAATAGTATTGCAACGCAAACTTTCGTTTGTTTGCTTTTTATCCCACGGACATTTAACGCGCAATTCATCAAGGACATCCAGCAACTTGCCAAATGCCTCCAACTTATACTTTTTAGTATTACCCATAATTACTTTTCGCTATATTTATCAACGCCTTTTTTAAGAAATTCCATAAAATGATCAACATTTTCATCATAATACGTTGGTCCGGAAAGCAACTCTCCTTCGTTATTTAAGACAACATAGTATGGCTGTGAGTTTGCTCCAAACTTATATCTCTGCAAGAAACTCCACAACTCTCCATAAGTTGCCAATTCTACTTTTTTACCATTTTCTGTAACTTCTACAGGCTTCTCTAATTTCTTACGGTCATCAACCATAAGGGTTATTGAGACATAATTATCCTTCAAATAAGAACGTACATTTTCCTTATCAAGGACTGCCATTTCCATCTTTCTGCAATTGACGCATCCATATCCTGAAAAGTCAAGGAAAACAGGCTTTTTCAATTCCTTTGCCGCTTCCATTCCCTCCTCAAAATCATCATAGACAATGCTGTGTCCTGTTGAATAAAGGTTGAAATCCTGCGTTGACAACGGTGGTACAAAAGCACTAACTGCTCTCAAAGGTGCTCCCCACAAACCCGGAAGCAAATAAAGCGCGAACGATAAAGAAATAAGCGCGAGGAAGAAACGGGAAACACCAATTTTCTCAACCTTTGAATCGTTTGTAAAGCAAATCTTACCCAACAGGTAAATTCCCAATAGGGCAAATATAATCACCCACAATACGATGAATACTTCTCTATCCAAAATTCTCCATCCGTATGCCAAATCGGCAACCGACAAGAATTTAATAGATAAAGCCAACTCAACAAATCCCAAAACGACCTTTACCGTATTGAGCCATCCACCAGACTTAGGCAAATCCTTCAACCATGTCGGGAAAATTGCAAAGACCGCAAAAGGGATAGCAAGAGCCAAAGCAAAAGCCCCCATACCAACAATCGGTCCCGTCATATCGCCAAGGCTAACAGCCTCTACAAGGAGCGTTCCTATTATAGGACCTGTGCAAGAAAAAGACACAAGAGCAAGTGTAAATGCCATAAAGAAAATGCTGACAAGACCCGTAGTTCTTTCGGCGGCTGCATCCATCTTATTGGTCCATTTGCTTGGCAGAGTCAATTCAAATGCGCCAAAGAAAGAAATGGCAAATACAACAAGCAACGCAAAGAATATTAAATTAAACACGGCATCGGTCGAAAGTTCATTCAACTTACCAGGACCGTACGCAACAGTAACAATAATTCCTAAAAGCAAATAAATTACTACAATTGACAAGCCATATATAATAGCATCGATAATTGAGCGACGGCGACTACCATGCTTTTTCAAAAAGAAACTAACGGTTAGAGGTATCATCGGCCATACGCAAGGTGTCAACAAAGCTAGAAGACCTCCTAAAAAGCCTCCTAAAAAGATGTAAAGAAGCGTCCTACTTTCTGATGACACATTTTGAGTATCAACAGGTTCCCAGTAATCTTTTTTTGTAATTTGCGATTCTTGGACCTTCGCCGTTGGCAATATAACCTCAGAAACAGAAGGAACAGTATCTGCCTTTACAGTATTTCCAGAAAAATTAAATGTTTCCTTTTGAGGTGGTTGACATGTTCCGTCATTACATGCCATATATGTAACATAGCCTTCGATTTTATAGTCTTCTCCCTTAAATTCGACCTTTTGCTTCAACACAGCCTGCTTGCTCCAAAAGCCCAATTTAAGCATAAAAATTTGACTAATCTCTTCATGTGGTTTAGGACTAACTTCCAAGTTCCCAACCACTTTTACATTATAAAGATTCTTCCATTCTACTGTTGTTGGGATAGGCCCACCTTCAGGCAAATCATTAGAATAAAGGTGCCACCCGTCTTCAATTGTTGCTTTTAAAACAATATAGCCTATAGAGTCTCCCATTTTCTCCAAATCAATTTTCCACTTTACAGGAGAAACAATCTGTGCAGAAGTAGCAAACCCAATAATGACAATTAAAGCGAATGACAAAAATAATTTTAAAAAATTCGAAGTCTTCATATATCTAATCTATTAGACTACAAAAGTACAATAAAATTATCAAATCTAAAATAATCCATTTATGGCAATACATTAAATAAAATATAAATAATCTTCTTTTTCCATTAAAAAACCACCAAATTAATCTCAAATAACTAAAAACACTTGTTTATTGCGAAAATAAGTATTAACTTTGCACCGCAAAATTTTAATCACTTAATTAATAATTAAAAATGAACAAGTACGAAACCGTTTTCATTTTAACTCCCGTTTTATCTGATGCACAGATGAAGGAAGCGGTAGAAAAATTCAAGACTGTTCTCACAGACAATGGTGCAGCAATAGTCAATGAAGAGAATTGGGGTTTGCGCAAACTCGCTTATCCTATTCAAAAGAAGAGCACAGGTTTTTATTGCCTGCTTGAGTTCAATGCAGAACCGACAATTGTTAAAAAATTGGAAGTTGCATTCCGTCGTGACGAGCGCATCATCCGTTTCTTGACATTCCGTCTTGACAAATACGCAGCAGAATATGCAGAAAAGCGTAGAAATTTGAGATCTGCAAAGTCTAACACTAACGAAAACAAGGAGGATTAATCATGGCACAATCTCAATCAGAAATCAGATATTTAACTCCACTTTCAGTAGACGTTAAAAAGAAAAAATATTGTCGTTTCAAAAGAAGTGGTATCAAGTACATTGACTATAAAGATCCTGAATTTCTCAAGAAATTCTTAAACGAACAAGGAAAAATTCTTCCTCGTCGTATTACTGGCACTTCATTGAAGTTCCAAAGAAGAGTTGCACAAGCAGTTAAGCGTGCTCGTCACTTGGCTCTTCTTCCATACGTAACAGACTTGATGAAATAATTTATTTAGAAGGATTATAGTTATGAAAATCATATTAAAAGAAGATGTAGCAAACCTAGGCTACAAAGATGACGTAGTTGAGGTTAAAAGCGGATATGGCAGAAACTATCTCATCCCGACAGGTAAAGCAGTTATTGCTTCAGAATCTGCTTTGAAGGTTTTGGCAGAAAACCAAAAACAACGTGCTCACAAACTTGCTAAGATTAAAGCTGACGCAGAAGCCCTTGCAGAATCTTTGAATGGCGTAAGTTTGACTATAGGTGCTAAGACAAGTGCAACAGGCACAATCTTTGGTTCTGTCAACAATATCCAAATCGCTGAAGCACTTGAAAAACTTGGCTTCAATGTTGACAGAAAGGTAATCAACATCAAGGAAAGCATTAAAGAAGTTGGTTCTTATACTGCTATCTTGAAACTGCATAAGGAAGTTTCTGTTGAAATTCCTTTTGAAGTTGTTTCTGAATAATTTCTATTCAAACATTATAATAGAGGGTGGGTCAATTTTTGGCGCACCCTCTTTCTGTAACATTCACTTTTTGAAATCATTTGAAAACCATATATGTGGCATTAATGTAACCGATTCCCCAAAATTAGGCTTTGCTTTTCAGACTAAAGTATTGCCTATTTTCAATATTTGTTATATATTTGGTAAGTAAATTTTTTATCATGGATATACCTTCATTAATTATTGATTTATTGCATCAGTTTGGAAGTATTGACATCGCTGAGAGCGAGTTTTCAAGGCAAATGAATGAAGACGAAAAGATAATGACTGCTTTCAAAGAATGGTGTAATGAAATGGGATATAAAGAGCGTAAAGCCTTTGTTGAATATTGTCAAGAATACATAGACGAGAACGAAAAAGTTTTCGATTCTCTTTCCGACTACAATGAATAAGAATACAAAAATTACATTTCCCGCTGAATGGGAGAAGCAAGATGCCATTATGCTATCTTGGCCACACCAAAACACTGATTGGGCATACATGCTTAATGAGGTTAAAGCCTGCTTTAAAAACATAGCGAAAGCAATTGTTGATAACGACGAACATTTAATTATAATTGCACCTAATATAGAAGAAGCGAAAACAGATTTAACTGGCGTAGACCTGTCGCTGGTGAATTTCTACGAAATTCCTACTAATGATACTTGGGCAAGAGACACAATGTCCATTACCACATATAATGCCGGCAAAGCGACAATCAACGACTTCAAGTTTAATGGCTGGGGATTAAAATTTGCAGCAGACAAAGACAACCTTATTACTTCTCTCCTATACAATAATACAAACCTTTTTGAGAAAATAGAGTACGCAAACCACCTTAGTTTCGTTCTTGAAGGAGGCTCTGTTGAAAGCGACAGTAAAGGCACACTTTTAACAACAAGCGAATGTCTCCTTAGCCCAAACAGAAACGGAGCACATTCAAAAGACGAAATTGAAGAATATTTGAAAAAGGCTTTTGGCGTTAATCGGATTCTATGGCTTGACTACGGGTCACTGGCAGGAGATGATACTGACAGTCATATTGATACATTAGCAAGATTTTCAGACGATAAGACAATAATATACACATGCACCAATAACGAAGACGATATCCATTACAACTCTCTGCAAATGATGAAAGAACAAATCAAATCATTTACAACAGAAGATGGGCATCCGTACAGAACTTTTGAGTTGCCTTTACCCTATCCTATCTATGATGAGGATGGAGAAAGGCTACCTGCAACATACGCAAACTTTCTTATTGGTAACGGTTTTATTCTTGTACCTACATATAAACAACCCGACATTGACGCAGCAGCATTAGCAATTATACAGGAAGCATTTCCCAACCATAAAATAATTGGCATAGACTGTACAAGCCTAATTAAGCAACACGGCTCTCTGCATTGCGTTACGATGCAATTTCCACAAAACTCTTTAAATTTACAATAATGGCAAAGACTTTAAAAGTTGGTATTATCCAACAATCAAATACTGATAATGTTGCTCAAAACAGGAGCAACCTCGCTACGAAAATCAACAAATTGGCTAAAGAAGGTGCTGAATTAATCGTTCTTCAAGAACTTCACGATTCCCTATACTTTTGTCAGGTTGAATCAACGGATAATTTTGACTTAGCGCTTTCCATTCCTGGAGAGGCTACTGATTTTTATAGCAAAGTTGCTAAAAGCAATAATATTGTACTTGTAACATCTTTGTTTGAAAAGAGGGCTCCAGGTTTGTACCATAATACCGCTGTTGTTTTTGAAAAAGACGGGAGCATTGCAGGCAAGTATCGAAAGATGCACATTCCTGATGATCCTGCATATTATGAAAAATTCTACTTTACACCTGGAGATATCGGCTTCGAGCCCATCCAAACATCTGTTGGAAAATTGGGTGTACTCGTATGTTGGGATCAATGGTATCCAGAAGCAGCACGTCTAATGTCCCTCAAAGGTGCAGAAATGCTTATTTACCCCACCGCAATTGGCTGGGAAAGCACAGATACAGATGACGAAAAATTAAGACAAAGATCTGCTTGGCAAACGGTACAACGCGGCCACGCTGTTGCTAATGGAATACCAGTTATTACAGTAAACAGAACAGGATGGGAAAAAGACCCATCAGAAGCAACAAATGGAATACAATTTTGGGGAACAAGTTTCATAGCAGGTCCCCAAGGTGAATTGCTGTTTGAGGCTCCTTCTAATGAAGAAGTGATTAAAATTATTGAAATCGACTTAGCTCGCAGTGAACAAGTCAGAAGATGGTGGCCATTTCTTAGAGACCGCAGAATAGAAGAGTTCAGCGGACTGACAAAACGCTTTATCGATTAATCTCTATCATATTATCAATTGAGTCAAGAAGTTTCTGCAACTCGTCTCTGGTATCTTTAAGTCTATCAATGACCTCTTGACGGCGACTGACGTTTTTACGGTTATGCATCACCTGATTCTCAGCCGCCGACAATTTTAAGCCCTTTTCTTTCACAAGATAATAAATCATCTTAATCTTTTCTATATCATCAAGGGTGTAATAACGGAAATTATTCGAATAGCGCTTAGGTTTTAGGATTGTAAACTGCTTCTCCCAAAATCTCAATGTAGAAGGAGGGATCTCAAGCAATTCAGCGACATCACCAATCTTATAAAACTTTTTTTCTATACTTTTCATTATTTAAAGACTTATAGGACAATCTTTATTGCAAAAATAATATAAAAACCTTAATTTTGCAGTCTAAAACAAAACATTTTTGAGTTTAATCAACTCTATCAGATTTATAAAACAAATACAACAATGTATTCAGCAAATGAAATAAGAGAATCCTTTAAGGAATTTTTCAAGAGCAAGGGACACCAGATTGTTCCTTCTGCTCCAATGGTTATAAAAGACGACCCAACACTTATGTTTACTAATGCGGGGAATGAACCAATTTAAGGACATTATCCTTGGTAATGCACAAGCGAAATATAACCGTGTCGCGGATTCTCAAAAATGCTTACGTGTAAGCGGAAAGCACAATGACTTGGAAGAAGTTGGTCACGATACATATCACCATACTATGTTTGAGATGCTCGGCAACTGGTCATTTGGAGATTATTTCAAGCAAGGAGCAATTGACTTTGCATGGGAATATCTTGTTGATGTTCTTAAATTGAATCCAGATATGCTCTATGCTACTGTTTTTGAAGGATCCCCTGAAGAAAACCTGGAAAGAGACAATGAAGCCGCTTCTATTTGGGAAAAACACCTACCTAAAGATCATATAATAAACGGTAATAAGCACGATAATTTCTGGGAAATGGGAGAAACTGGTCCTTGTGGTCCTTGTTCTGAAATCCACATTGACCTCCGTAGTCCGGAAGAAAAGGCAAAAATCAATGGTCGCGATTTAGTTAACCAAGACCATCCTCAAGTTATTGAGATTTGGAATATAGTGTTTATGCAGTATAACCGTATGGCAAACGGCTCACTTGAGCCACTTCCTTTTAAGGTTATTGATACAGGTATGGGCTTTGAGCGTCTTTGTATGGCTTTGCAAGGCAAAACTTCAAACTACGACACAGACGTTTTCCAACCTCTTATTAGAAAGATCGGACAACTATCTGGTAAAACGTACGGAGAAGACAACAAAGTTGATGTTGCCATGCGAGTAATCGCAGACCACGTTAGAACAATTTCTTTCTCAATTGCCGATTCACAATTGCCTTCTAACGCAAAGGCCGGTTATGTTATTCGTCGCATTCTACGCCGTGCCGTACGCTATGCATATACATTCCTTGACCAAAAGCAAGCATTTATGTATAGAATCGTTGACACCCTAATCGAATCTATGGGCAATGCTTACCCTGAATTGAAAGACCAATCTGAACTTATAAAAAAAGTTATTAAAGAGGAAGAAGACTCATTCCTTAGAACTCTTGAAACTGGTATAAAACTATTGGAAAAAGTTATTGCCGAAACTAAGGCAAACGGCAAAAACTCTATAGCTGGAAAAGAAGCATTCGTTCTTTACGACACATACGGCTTTCCTCTTGACCTTACAGAACTTATTCTTAAAGAAAACAGCCTAACTGTTAACATTGCCGAATTTGACGCTGAAATGGCGAAACAAAAAGAGCGCGCCAGAAACGCCGCTTCAATCGAAGCATCGGACTGGGTTATTGTAAACGAAGGCGAATCAGAATTTGTTGGTTATGATGAGGCTGAAACAGAAACAAAAGTACTTAAATACAGAAAGGTAAAGCAGAAAAATAACGAATACTATCAAATAGTTCTTGAAAAAACCCCTTTCTACGCAGAAATGGGTGGCCAGGTTGGTGACACTGGTATTTTATCCTTTGGCTCTGAAACAATTGAAATTACAGATACTAAACGGGAAAATAACCTTGCTATACATATTTCTAAGAAAATGCCAAGCAATCCAAGCGAAACCGTATTTGCCAAGATTGACAAAGAAGCAAGACTTGCTACTTCTGCAAACCACTCGGCAACACACCTTCTTCATGAAGCATTAAGAGAAGTACTTGGAACACATGTTGAGCAGAAGGGTTCTTTTGTGTCGCCAAAACTTTTAAGATTTGACTTCTCTCACTTCCAAAAAATGACTAGTGAAGAAATTCGCAAGGTCGAAAGATTGGCAAACAAGAAAGTTCGAGAGGCTATTCTTCTTGAGGAATTCCGCCACACTCCTATTGAGGAAGCAAAAGCAATGGGTGCAATGGCTTTGTTCGGTGAAAAATATGGTGAAGATGTTCGCGTAATTAAGTACGGCTCATCAATTGAACTTTGTGGTGGTACTCACGTTAAGAATACTGGTAATATCGGTATGATTAAAATTCTTTCAGAAAGCAGTATTGCGGCTGGTATCCGAAGAATCGAAGCAATAACAGGAGAAACTGTTGAAAACACCCTTTATGAGTTCCAGGACACAATGACTGAACTTAGCGGAATCCTAAACTCAAGCAACGTTATTCAAGCAATAAAGAAAACAATTGCTGAAAACGGAGAATTGCAAAAGGAGGCAGAAAATATGCTTAAAGAAAGAATTAAAGCAGTTGCCGCTCAAGTTATTGATAACAGAGCAGAAGTGAACGGCATTAACGTTTATTCGTTAAAAGGCCCACGCATTGCTGAAGCAGTTAAGGGTATCGCATTTGCAATTCGCGAAGAATCTCCAGAGAAATCAATATTTGTTGGAGCAACTCTGAACGGTGACAAGCCAATGTTGACAGTCTTAGTTACAGATGACCTTGCACAAAATGGTTTCAATGCTTCAACAATCGTAAGAGAAGCTGCAAAACTTATCAAAGGAGGTGGAGGTGGTCAACCTCAATTTGCTCAAGCAGGTGGTAAGAATGCAGAAGGACTTTCTGCTGCTTACGACAAGATTATGGAAATCATCGCATCAATATAGACTTAATTAAATAATTAAAATAGGATAAGTCACAATTTTGACTTATCCTATTTTTTGTTAAAAAGGCTTTTAATCAATAGAAAACGCTACAAAAGCCTCTTTTATACTAAAATTTTATTCATTTTAACAGCCTAACATCTTTGATTATCGACAAATAAAACGTAATTTTGCAAACTGAATAAACATCGAATAACGAAAATGCAAAAAAAGTTCATTATAATATCCTTATTGGCGCTACTACTCACTAGTTGTAGCGAGTATAACAGGGTTCTAAAAAGCACAGATGCAAACCAAAAGTTTGATTACGCCAAAAAGATGTTTGAAGAGCGTAAGTTCGCTCAAAGTGCCACATTACTTACTGACGTTGTTAAAGTACTAAAAGGGACAGACAAGGCTGAAGAATCGCTATATCTTTTAGGTCTCAGTTATTATGAGAATAAAGATTATATGACAGCAAGTACTTATTTCAAGACATATTATACCCACTATCCAAAAGGCAAATATACAGAGTTATCTCGTTTCTATTCTGGTTACGGATGCTACCTGGACTCTCCAGAACCTCAATTGGATCAATCTGAAACATACAAAGCAATTGAAGAATTGCAGAAATTTCTTGATTATCACCCCAAAAGTGACAAGATTTCAATTGCACAAAACGCAATTTTTGAACTTCAAGACAAACTCATTCAAAAAGAAATTGACAACGCCCAATTATATTACAACTTAGGCAACTATCTTGGCAACAACTACGAAAGTGCCGTTATTGTTGCAAGAAACGCTCTGAAAAACTATCCTTACACAAAGCATAAGGAGCAGTTGCAAATGATAATTCTAAAAGCAAGATTCCAAGAAGCATATCAAAGCGTTGACGAAAAAAAAGAAGAACGATTTAGAGAAGTTATCGATGAATATTATTCTTTCATCAACGACTATCCTGATACAAGAAATAGAAAAGAGGCTGATAACATCTTAAAAATCGCACAAAAGTACGTTAAAGATTAAGCATACAAACTAAACAATTATATTTGATAATGGATTACAAAAGATCAAACGCACCTCTCAACACGGTGACACGTGATGTCATTAAGATGTCGGAAGACACAGGCAATGTGTATGAAACAGTTTGCATTATCGCTAAGAGAGCAAATCAGATTGGTGTTGAAATGAAACACGATCTCGAAAAAAAACTTCAAGAATTTGCGTCCTTGAACGATAATTTGGAAGAAGTTTCTGAAAACAGAGAGCTTCTTTTTGTTCATTGAAGGTAAAATAATGTACAGGAATCCTGCCAAAACCTTGATTTTCATTCTTTTCTTTAACCTTCTTTTTTGTTCATTATTATACAAACCTGTTCATTTTCTTTTGAAGATTTCTTTGATTTATGTTTTCCAGTGTCTAAAAACAGCAGTTATAAGCTCATAAAACAGTCTAATCAGCCAGTTCATACCTTCTTTTGTCAGTTTTGCACACATCTTTTTTATATTGAAGGCAATGGCTAGGAATGCAAAGTCCATTAAGACCTTATCCTTCCCAAAATGTCGGAATCGTTTGTAGTTCATATTGTTTTTAATTTGTCCGAACACGGCTTCCGGTTCTATGCATCTCTGCCCTCTGTGTTTCAGCCCTTCCTCAGAGCAGAGCAACTCTTTAGCTTTCCGCTTGTATCTCCTAAGTCTGTGATTCAGTTCTATCGTCCTGTTTCCTTTTGCTTTAAAACAACGGCACCTCAGTGGACAGCCTTCACATCTGACTGCTCTGTACCGGGCTGTTTCACTAACATATCCGGATGCAGTTTTCACATGTCTGGTGCCTATCCTCCGCATCTTTTGCCCCATAGGACAGATGCAAAAGTCATGTTCCTCATTGTAGTAAAAGTTTTCGGCCTTGAACGGATCCGGTTTGAATCTCGGCCGCTGCTCCATGTGGAAATAGTTGTACTTTACATATGCATCCATGCCGTTTTCTGACATAAAGCGATAGTTCTCTTCAGAACCATAACCGGAATCGGCAACTACCGTATGAGTCAGCCTGCCATACCTGCTTGAGAAAGATTGCAGGAAAGGTATCAGGGTCAGTGTATCCGTAGGGTTCGGGAAGAGGGCAAAATCAGTGATGAACTGGTTCTCGGTGCCGATTTGAAGGTTGTAACCAGGTTTCGTCTGTCCGTTGCGCATGGCATCCTCCTTCATTCTCATAAAAGTAGCGTCCTTATCCGTCTTGGAATAGGAATTCCTCTCTTGCGGCGTGTCCAGATGACTGTCGTATTCCTGCAGTTTGTTCCTGTGTTCTTCCAGTTCCTTCAGTCGCTTGCGTTTCTTTTCAGTTCTCTCTTTTCCTCTTTTTTGTGGAAGGCTCGGGAACATGTTCCAGTGCATGACGCAATTCTCCTGCCATTTCAGTCAGCATGGCCGGAGTAAACTCAACCTCCTCACTGCTTTCCGATGATTTCTCCTGGGCGATGACATCATCTATCTGCCCTAACAGAACCTGTATCTTCTTCATCAGGCGTTCACGATTACGCTCAACCGTTTTCGCCAGACGAAAGTATACTTGTTGGCTTTAGACTCGAGCTTTGTCCCGTCAATGTATTCCACATTCAAACTGATAAATCCTTTGGAAGAGAGAAGGAGTACGGTCTGGGTAAACACCTCGTTGATTTCCTTCTTCACCCGGTTGCGGAAACGGTTGATGGTAATGAAATCCGGTTTCTCATATCCGGCCAGCCAGATAAAATGGATATCACGGTGAAGGAGCTTTTCAATTTTCCGGCAGGAGTAGATGTTGTTCATATAGGCATACAGAATGACCTTGAGCATCATCTTGGGGGGTGGTAGGGCTGCGGCCGCATTCCTTATACAACTTTCTGAAACTTTCAAGATTCAGGCTCTCAACCAGAGCGTCAACCATGCGCACTGGATCGTTCTCTGCAATATCCTCATCGATTCTTTGAGGAAAAAGCACTGTTTGGTTGGGATTGTAAGGACGAAAATCTTTGTGAAAATCTTATTTGTCATAGTTGAAAAGTCGGGGCTTTCTTATGCATTTTAAAGATACAAAATCATGTATATGATATTTAATAGGTAATAACTAAAAAGCAGTGTTTCCCCAGACGGTTTTAACTGGCATTCCCAAATAGTCAAAAGTCATTTTTGGGGAACTTTGCTCAATTTTCTGTCTCCAAAACTCCATATTTGTTTTTGGAAGAGAATAATATTTGCATCCTTGATGTCCATGCCAAAAACATCCATTGACAAAAATCACCGTTCTGTATTTCCTTAAAACAATATCTGGTTTTCCAGGCAATCGCTTGTGATTAATTCTAAAACGGTAGCCTCTGCTAAATAAGTATTTACGAATAATTATTTCCGGTTTTGTGTCTTTACTTCTTATTGAAGCCATACACTTATGCCTCTGCTCAGAATTTAATCTATTCACCCCACTCTACTTTTATTTTCGGATTTATTGATACCAGTTGATTTATGAATTTTTGTTTGTCTTTAGGAGAAATAATCAAAGGCATTGAACCCTTCATTACCGTCCTGTCTACAAAAAATATTGCAATTCTATTATATATGGAAGTTGCTGGCGCAGTTTCTATAGATCAGTTGGCTTTATGATTTCAATCTTAGAAATGGGCACAGTCTTACTATCAAAAAAAGAATGAGCTATCAGAGAATCTCCTTTCACAACATAAAATACACCTAAAAAAGGAAGCAATATGATTAGGAAACTTATAGAACAATTAATCCAGCTGGAAATACCTGAAATAAAAATTGCCAGTATAAAACAGAATGTTGCAGTGAAAGTAATAACCGTATATGTAAACCAATCCCACGCAGATTTATACTTTGTTTCTTTCATAATTGCTAAGGGGTTGTAATTAAAATGTACTTAACAAACGCCAATACAGCCACAATGATTAACGCCCAAAAAGCCTCCATGCTAAATCTCTGACGAAATGCCCTTATGACTAAAACAAAGCACAGCAAAATATAAGCCACACCGATATAAGGAATGCCTCCAAAAACTATTCCCATTAAAGCAAAGGCGATTGCTGTTTTGCCGTGATTTGGCATTCTTTTGCAATTTGACCCAGTAATTTCAATTTTAACATCAATATGCTTTTTTCCTTCCATATAACAAAATTACTATTTTTATCATATCAATACGGCATTACCAATAAAAAAAACCAGATATAAAATCATGTTATAAAACATTGATATTTGACATTTCGTTATTTTAACCCAAGCATTATACAAAAAGACGCATCAAAGCTCCCCAAAAACACCTATAAATTCAAAAATAAGTATCTTTTTTCTACTTTGATATTTTTATATTTTATCCAAAATCTTTAAATTTGCATTATAATCTAAAATAAACAAACAACTTAATATTTTTAGAATGAAACGAATTTATACTTTCGGTAACGGTCAAGCAGAAGGTCGTGCCGATATGAAAAATCTCCTCGGTGGTAAAGGTGCAAACCTTGCCGAAATGAACCTTATTGGAGTACCGGTTCCTCCTGGTTTCACTATCACCACTGAAGTATGTACAGAATATAATACACTCGGCAGAGAAGCAGTTGTTAAACTCCTTGATGAAGAAGTAAAGAAATCAGTTGCTCACATTGAAGCACTAACTGGAAACAAATTTGGAGATGCAACTAACCCACTATTAGTTTCCGTTCGCTCTGGTGCGCGCGTTTCTATGCCAGGTATGATGGATACTGTTTTGAACCTTGGTATCAACGATACTGTTGTAGAAGCCCTTTCAGTTAAATCTGGCAACCCACGTTTCGCTTGGGACTCTTACCGCCGTTTTGTTCAAATGTACGGTGACGTTGTTCTTGGCATGAAACCTACTTCAAAAGAAGATATCGACCCATTCGAAGAAATCCTTGAAGAAGTTAAAGAAGCAAAAGGCGTTAAACTTGATACAGAACTTTCTGTTGATGACCTTAAAGAATTGGTCGTTAAGTTTAAGGCTGCTGTTAAAAAAGTTACAGGTAAAGACTTCCCTGAATCAGCATGGGAACAACTTTGGGGCGCAATCTACGCTGTATTTGATAGCTGGATGAACGAACGTGCTATCCTTTACCGTCGCATGAACCAAATCCCAGAAGAATGGGGAACTGCAGTTAACGTTCAAGCAATGGTTTATGGTAATATGGGTAACTCTTCTGCTACAGGTGTTGCATTTACTCGTGACGCAGCTACAGGTGAAGATATCTTCAACGGCGAGTACCTAATCAATGCACAAGGTGAAGACGTTGTTGCAGGTGTTCGCACTCCACAACAAATTACAACTGAAGGATCACGTCGCTGGGCTGCTCTTCAAGGAATTTCTGAAGAAGAACGTGCTGCTAAGTATCCTTCTCTAGAAGAATCAATGCCTGAATGTGCTAAAGAACTTATCGAAATTCAACAAAAACTTGAAGACTACTTCAAGGATATGCAAGACTTGGAATTTACAATCCAAGACAACAAATTGTGGTTGCTACAAACTCGTAACGGCAAACGCACAGGTGCTGCTATGGTTAAGATTGCTATGGACATGCTTCGTGCTGGCGATATTGACGAAAAGACAGTTCTTAAAAGAATGGAACCACAAAAACTTGACGAACTCCTTCACCCAGTATTCGACAAAGACGGATTGAAAAGAGCAAGAACAGTTGCTAAGGGTCTTCCTGCATCTCCTGGTGCTGCAACAGGTCAAATTGTTTTCTTCGCTGATGACGCTGAAGCATGGGCGGAACAAAAGAAGAAAGTTATTATGGTCCGTATCGAGACATCTCCAGAAGACTTGCGTGGTATGACAGTTGCACAAGGTATCTTGACTGCTCGCGGCGGTATGACTTCACACGCTGCTGTTGTTGCTCGTGGTATGGGTAAATGCTGCGTATCAGGTGCGGGTGAAATCAAGGTTGACTACAAAGAACGTACAGTTGAAATGGGTGGAATCGTATATAAAGAAGGAGACTGGATTTCTCTTAATGGTTCTACTGGTGATGTATATGACGGTCAAGTTCCTACTGTTGACGCTGAATTGTCTGGAGACTTTGCTGCCATCATGAACCTCGCTGACAAATATACTAAGGTTGACGTTCGCACAAATGCAGACTCTCCAAGAGATGCTGCTGTTGCTCGCAAATTCGGTGCTAAGGGTATAGGTCTTTGCCGTACAGAGCACATGTTCTTCGAAGGAACAAGAATCAAAGCAATGCGTGAAATGATCCTTTCAAGCACAGAAGAAGGCCGTCGTGCTGCTTTGGATAAACTTTTGCCAATGCAACGTGAAGACTTTATTGGAATTTTCGAAGCAATGGACGGACTAGGCGTAACAATCCGCTTGCTTGACCCACCTTTGCACGAATTCGTACCTCACCAACTTGCTACACAAAGAGAATTGGCAGAGGAGATGGGTATCTCTATCGAAAAGGTAAAGAGCATCTGCGACTCTCTTGAAGAATTCAACCCTATGCTTGGTCACCGTGGTTGCCGTCTTGGTAATACATATCCAGAAATTACAGAAATGCAAGCACGCGCTATTATCGAAGCGGCAATTGAATGTAAAGAAAAAGGCATCGACGTGCCTGCTTTGCGAATCATATTCGCGAACCGTTACAAGGCTTTGTCCGCTCAGGGTAATGCCACGCTGAACCGTTTCCACACTCCGTCCCAGACCGTCGAAATACTCGAATCGGCGATGAGAATACATTCATTCCTTCAAAAGCAAAAATTGCCTGTTGGCATATATCACGGAGGACTGAACCAAATGGAAAGAGAAAAAGCAATCTATATGTTTGCTAACGATACCTTCCAAATTCTCGTTACAACCGACCTTGGTTCAAGAGGTCTTGATATCGACAATATCAAGCATATCATTCATTACCACATTCCGTTGCAAAAAGAAACATATACACACCGTAACGGTCGCTCAGCGCGTATTGACAAAACAGGTTCAATATACGTTATCACTGGTCCAGAAGAGAAGATTCCAGAGTTTGTCAAATTTGATGAAGAGTTTCCGTTAGACAAAGAAGCAGAATGCCCTTATCGCAAAACAATGGAGACGCTTTATTTTTCCGGAGGAAAGAAAGAAAAGATCTCGAAGAAAGATATATTGGGCTTCATCGTTTCCAAAACAGGAATAGACGCTAAATTGGTCGGAAAAATAAACGTTGCAGACCATTATTCATTAGTTGCAGTTCCATTTAATCAAGTACATTCAATACTTCAAAAGCTCGCAGGGCAAAAGATAAAGAATCAAAAACTAAAAATTGCGATTACAAAATGAGAACAAAAACTATAATACTAATTACGGGTAACAGTGTATTTTTAGGCAGTCTATTAGCTCTCTATTAAAAGACAAGTATGACCTATATTACCGACACATCAAGAATTAAATATCTGCCAAGAATCTGCCGTTAAAGCATACATGAAAGAGCAACGACCAGAAGCCGTTATCCATTGCGCTGGATTAAGCAACACTCAGTTCTGCGAGCAACATCCAACAGATTCTTATAAAGTAAATGTTCAAGGCACTGTAAGGGTGGCAAAAGCATGCAAAATAACAGGAGCAAAACTATTGTTTATGTCAAGCGACCAAGTTTATAATGGAACTAATATATCAGGACCGCACAAAGAAGACGTTAATCTTCAACCGGTAACCATTTACGGCAAGCACAAATTAGAAGCAGAACAAAGAGTGCAATATAACCTGCCAGAATCGGTCGGATTAAGGCTCTCATGGATTTTCGTCTTGCCCGACAGTTTTATGAAATTTAACAACAATATATTAGTCAATTTACAAAACGCATATATAAAACAAAGTACTATAAATGCCGCCATCCATGAATTTCGTGGAGTAACATATGTATGGGACATTGTAAAAAATATTGAAAACGCCTTTTCTTTACTGGAGGCATCTACAACGTTGGAAGTAGCAACACACTAAACACTTATGAACTTTTGCTTTCAACTGCAATACTAATGGGATTTAAGAAGTCTATTGATGTAATTCGCCTTGACAAAGAAAAGTTTTGTGGTTTGAAGAAAAATCTCACAATGGACTGTTCCTCGATCACAAAGTATGATATTTTTTCAAAAGCAGTATTGATAGCATAAAAGATGCTCTCCAAAGACCTTTTCGAACGAAATAAACCAACTAAAAAAACAAATATGATAATTGATACAACAAATATGTGTTCACTTCTTCAAAAGAAGTTATTTCAGCCTGACGGAATATACTATCCTGTATGGAAAGCGATACAAGACGATATAAAATTGACCACAGTTGTACGCAACCGGCAACTACACATATATAGAAATGGGGAAAAAATACTCATTTTAGCAGGTAAGGCTAAACCAAAAATTATTAAAGAAGACAAAATAAATGAATTGATAATTAAGTAAACACTTTGTAAGGCATAAATCTATTTCACATTCTTTGCATCAGCAAGTGATCTATTATTAGATATTTCATCCAATTATACTTAACTTTTCTATTTGCACGCCAACACAAAATTTAAGTTGCTTAATTTACTTAACTGTATTATTGACACTACTGATTGACTTTACATCCAACAAGAAAGAACTTTCACACAAACGACAATAGCTGTTCACTAAACTTAGATTACAATTCCCGATATCTAACAATCCATAAAAGCAACTTAAATTGATTTAATGTTCCTATTATCTATCTTTCCCAATTTTATAAATATTACTTATCAACTCAATATAAAAAAATTTAAAAACTGCTTTTATATTTTTTTATGGACATGCCTTGCACTATCTTTGTAAATTATCATTAAAAACGTCATTTAAAATGAAATACAAATCAATATATCCTTTTATTTTATCAATTATTTTATTTTCTTGTGGTTCAATAAAAGAAAGCAAGCACGTTTCAACTGAGAAATTGAGTGATACAACTACAATAAAATCTGAAACGTCAACCTTTACAGAAAATTCGCCACACACCAGAAAGGCAATCCAAAGTCCACAAAACCTACGCGGAGAATGGATAATTATAAAAGCAATGGGAAAACCTGTTGATTCCTTAGATGAACGAGCATACATTTTTTTCAGTTCTAAGGAAAATAAGATATATGGATATACTGGCTGCAACTATATCAATGGGGGATATTCCGTTTTCGAAAACTCTGAAATCGCTTTAACAAATATAATTACTACAAGTAAAGATTGTGAGGCAGTCAACGAAGAACGAAATATTCTTAACGGCATAAATCTGTCTTATTCGTACACCATTTACAAAGACCAAAAAACCGGTCTTGACATGCTTGACCTAAAAGACAAAATCGGACATACTGTCCTACATATGAAAAGGCATAATGCAGATGTTATTTCAGGGACATGGTCTGTTGAATCCATTAGAGGAAAAGATAATTTAAATCAAGAAATTCAATTGGTTATAGATGTTCCTGAACTTCATCTTCATGGAAAAACAGGTTGCAACTTTATCAATGGCGACATTGGCATTGACCGAAATAAAGACTGGTTCGTTCAATTCCAAAGCATATCATCTACAAGAAAAATGTGTGACGATAAAACAATGAAAGTAGAAAGAGAATTACTGATAGCCCTTGAAGAAGTGGAATTTATCAAAAAGAAAAGCAATGACATCTATGCTCTTCTTGATAAAAACAGAAAAGAGGTTCTCGTTTTGAAAAAAATTGTGATAACTGTAAATAATGGACTTTAAACTTCATTCAAAATTTAAACCTACAGGTGACCAACCTGATGCAATCAGAGACCTTTGCCAAGGTCTTGACGCTGGAACAAAATACCAAACGCTTTTGGGTGTTACTGGTTCTGGTAAAACATTTACCATGGCAAATGTTATTGCAGAGGTTAACCGCCCTACCCTTATTTTATCACATAACAAGACTCTTGCGGCGCAGCTTTATTCTGAATTTAAGAATTTCTTTCCTGAAAACGCTGTTCACTATTTCGTTTCATACTACGATTACTATCAACCAGAAGCATATATTCCCCTTAGCGATAAATATATCGAAAAGGATTTGATGATTAATAACGAAATTGACCGCATGCGATTGGCAACAACGACAGCTCTTCTTTCAGGAAGACGCGATATTGTTGTCATATCTTCTGTTTCTTGCATATACGGCATGGGTAATCCTGCTGATTTCAACAAAAACATCGTAGAAATTAAGGTCGGTCAGAAAATAGCACGAAATGCCTTGCTTCGTAGTCTCGTCGATTCTTTATATTCAAGAACTGAAATAAACCTTGGAAGAGGACAATTTAGAGTAAAGGGTGACACTATCGACCTTTACCTCGCTTACGAAGAAATTATCATCAGAATCATATTTTGGGGTGATGAAATTGAATCTATCAGCGCGTTAAACCCAGAGACTATGGCTGTTGAGGGACGTCTTGAAGGATACAAAATCTTCCCGGCAAATATCTTTGTTACCGATAAAGACCGAATAACCGACGCTTTATACTGTATTGAAGATGATCTCGCGAAACAAGAACAGATGTTCCGTGCTGAAGGCAAAGAAACCGAAGCGGCAAGAATTCACGAAAGGGTTACTTACGACATCGAAATGATTAAAGAAGTTGGCTACTGCTCTGGCATTGAAAACTACTCACGATACTTTGACGGTAGGGAACCTGGCATGCGACCTTTCTGCCTTTTGGACTATTTTCCCAAGGATTATCTTACTATCATCGACGAAAGCCACGAAATGCTTCGCCAATTAAACGGTATGAGTGGTGGTGATGGCAGCCGTAAAAAGAACCTCGTTGAATATGGATTCCGATTACCTGCCGCTATAGATAACAGGCCTTTAAAATTTGATGAGTTTGAAAATCTTTCAAACCAAACAATATATGTTAGTGCTACGCCTGGCAAATATGAACTGGAAAAATCAGAAGGAGTCATTGTTGAACAACTTATCCGACCAACTGGACTATTAGACCCTATTATCAGTGTTCGACCATCTGAGGGGCAAGTCGATGACCTCCTTGAAGAAATTTATGTCAGAACCAAACGAAACGAGCGTGTTCTTGTGCTGACATTCACCAAACGAATGGCTGAGGAGTTATCAGAAAATTTCCTTAGAAAAGGCGTTAGATGTGCATACATACACTCTGATGTTGATACATTGGACCGAGTTCATATTATTGAGCAACTGCGTACTGGAGAAATTGACGTTCTCATCGGAATTAACCTCCTACGTGAGGGCTTAGACTTGCCCGAAGTTTCACTTGTGGCAATTTTAGACGCCGACAAAGCGGGCTTCCTACGAGACCAGACTTCTTTAACACAATCATCTGGCCGTGCTGCCAGAAATGTTAACGGTGCGGTTATATTCTATGCTGACGTCATAACAGAGCCGATGCAGAGGACTATTGATGAAACGAACCGACGACGGGCTATCCAGTTGGCTTATAACGAGAAGCATGGTATAACACCTACTCCAATCGTTAAGGCGGCTCCTAAACTGATTGGAATGCCTAAACCTGATGAATTAGAGGTTAAGTCTAATAAGAAATATTCAGAATTTACATACGACGACACTAAGATTGAGGCTAACATCGCTGCTGACCCGATTATAAAATATATGACTAACGAGGAGTTAGAGCGCTCTATCGAAAACACTAAATCGGAAATGACTAAAGCGGCGAAAAATATGGATTTCGTTACCGCTGCCCGCCTAAGAGATGAAATGCTTCAGATGTTAGACCTTCTCAAGACTAAACAAGATGGAGAAAAGCAATAATTATAAACAGCAATGGCTGCCGATAACCAAAAAGGAAACCGACCGCTTGGGTTGGGACTATGTTGATGTAGTCCTTTTTAGCGGTGACGCATATATTGACCACCCATCAATGGGATGTGCCGTTATTGGTCGTGTTCTTGAAGCACACGGTTACCGCGTTGCAATAGTTCCTCAACCTAACTGGCAGGATGATTTGAGAGATTTCAAAAAATTCGGAAAACCGAGACTTTTTTTTGGAGTCTCTGCCGGTGCTATGGACTCAATGGTAAACCATTATACTGCAGCACGACGCAGAAGAAGCGATGACGCTTACACGCCAAACGGCAGACATGGTGCAAGACCTGACTACCCAACGATTGTTTATACAAAAATTTTAAAATCACTTTATCCTGACACTCCAGTTATTGTTGGCGGAATTGAGGCTTCTCTAAGAAGACTTTCTCACTACGACTATTGGGCTGATGCGTTAAAGCCGTCTATACTTCTTGACTGCAAAGCGGATATTCTCGTATATGGTATGGGAGAAAAGCCAATTTGCGAAATTGCAAAACTTATTGAATCTGGCACAAAAATATCAGATATTAAAGACGTTAAGCAAACTGCTATTATAGTAAACAAAAGCGACTGTCCGAAAGAGAATGACGATAGCAACCTTATCCTCAACTCTTTTGAGAACTGCCTAAACAACAGGATAAAACAGGCGGAGAATTTCAAGCACATTGAAATAGAATCTAACAAATGGCACGGCAAAACATTGTGGCAAACTGCTAACAACAGGTGTGTAAAGGTTAATCCGATGAATGAGCCGATGACTGAAGAAGAGATAGACGCATCTTTTGACTTGCCATATACCCGCCTGCCTCACCCGAAGTATAACGGTAAACGCATTCCTGCTTACGAAATGATTCGCCACTCTGTCAACTTGCATCGTGGTTGCTTCGGAGGTTGTGCGTTTTGCACCATATCCGCCCATCAGGGTAAATTCATAGCATCACGCAGCAAAGAGTCTATCATTAAGGAGGTCAAAAAGGTTATTGCAATGTCTGATTTTAAAGGATATATCTCTGACTTGGGAGGCCCTTCTGCAAATATGTATAAGATTCAAGGATTTGACCTCGACAAATGCAAAAAGTGCGTCAGACCATCTTGCCTGCACCCGTTGCCTTGCCCTAATCTTAATAACGACCACGCCAAATTGCTCGACATCTACCATAGTGTTGATGCTTTGCCAGGCGTAAAAAAGTCGTTTATCGGCAGTGGAGTTCGCTATGATTTGGCAATGCACCAGAACAGAAACGAAAAGGTTAACCAAACGAACAAAAACTATATTAAGGAACTAATTCTCAAACACGTTTCAGGCCGCCTGAAAGTGGCTCCCGAGCACACTTCTGATGCCGTCCTAAAATGTATGAGAAAACCGTCGTTTGAATTATTCAAACGATTTACAGAAACATTCGACAGGCTTAACCAAATATGAACTAAGGCAGCAACTAATTCCTTACTTCATATCGTCACACCCTGCTTGCACAGAGCAAGATATGGTTGAACTTGCCATTCAAACAAAGCAACTGAATTTCAGGCTGGAACAAGTTCAGGACTTCACACCAACGCCTATGACTGTTTCTTCTGAAATATACTATACTGGCGTTCACCCATATACTTTGGAAAAGGTATATACCGCCAGAACTCCTAAAGAAAAGGAAAACCAAAGAAAATACTTCTTCTGGTATAAACCTGAATATTATCAAGATATTAAGCGGTCTTTAACGCAAATGCATCGAGCAGACCTGCTTAACGCACTATTTAAGAAAAACAAATAAATGAATTTATGAATATTTAAGCAAAATCTCAATTATGGCATTAACTGTTGCAGCATCAAAGTAATGTTGTCGCAAATGCAGAAGAGCAAGAAATCATCACTCGTCCGGCTTACGAAGTTGTAAACGGACAACTAACACCGGAATTGCTTGAGGCATTCGGCAGAGTTAGCGAACCGAAGATTTCTCCTGACAAGAAACAAATTCTTTACACTGTAGAATTTGTCAGTTGCAAAGCCGACAAAGGCAATAAGGAACTCTGGGTTATGAACATTGACGGTTCTAACCAAAGAAAACTTACAAATACCGCGGAACCGGAACTAAATGCTGAATGGATTAACGGAGGCAAGGAAATTGCTTTCCTTTCAGTTGCAGACAAGCAGTTGCAACTTTTCGTTATGAATAGCGACGGCTCTAACCGCCGACAGATTTCTAACGTTGATAAAGGCATTAACGGTTTCGTCCTTTCTCCTGATGAGAAAAAAATTCTTTTCATCGGTAACGTGAAATACGGCAAGACTGTTGAGGATAACTACCCAAACCTTGACAAGGCTAAAGCATTTATCGTTGAGGATTTGATGTACAAGCACTGGGACGAATGGGTTACCGAAATCCCTCACCCGTTTGTAGCAGACTTTGACGGCAGCAAATTGGAGAATATCATTGACATTATGGAAGGTGAACCTTACGAAGCGCCTATGAAACCGTTCGGTGGTGTCGAGTCTTTGGCATGGACTAAAGACTCCAAATCTGTCATCTACGTATCCCGCAAAAAGACAGGTAAAGAATATGCTCTTTCTACAAACTCTGACCTATACCTTTACAACTTAGATACAGAAACTAAGAACCTTACAGAAGGCATGATGGGCTACGACACAAACCCTGTCATATCTCCTAAAGGAGACAAAGTGGCATGGCTTTCTATGGAACGTGACGGTTACGAATCTGACATGAACAGAATCTTCGTTATGGACTTGAAGACTATGGAGAAAACTCACCTTACAAGCGATTGGGACTATACCGTTGCAAATATCGCATGGAGCCCGAATAACGAAAAAATATTCTTTATCGCAAACCACCAAGGCATTACCCCTATCTTCTCTATCGACGTGAAATCAAAGAAGATTGAAACCATAGCCGACCAAGTTTGCGACTATGCTTACCTCGCTCCTATTGATGACAAACGCGTCGTTACCCTCCGACACTCGATAGAGTATCCGAATGAAATATTCATCGTTGAAAAAGGCAAGGACAAGCAACTAACTTTTGTAAACAAGGAATTGCTTGACAAACTAACCCCTGTCACTGTTGAAAAGCACCTTGTTCCAACTACTGACGGCAAGGAAATGACAACATGGGTAATTCTTCCGCCAAACTTCGACAAATCAAAAAAATATCCTGCAATCCTTTATTGCCAAGGTGGTCCTCAATCTGCTGTAAGCCAAATGTGGAGTTACCGTTGGAACTTCCGACTTATGGCATCAATGGGTTACGTTGTTATCGCTCCTAACCGCCGCGGATTGCCAGGATTCGGTACCGAATGGAACGAGCAGATATCTGGAGATTACGGTGGTCAGAATATGAAAGACTACTTTGCCGCCGTTGATTACATGGTAGAAAAGCCATACATCGACAAGGAAAGAATCGGTGCAACAGGTGCAAGTTACGGAGGTTTCTCTGTTTACTGGCTTGCCGGTCACCACAATAACCGCTTCGCCGCCCTACTTGCCCATGCCGGCATATTCAATATGGATGCACAATATCTTGAGACAGAAGAAATGTGGTTCGCAAACTGGGATTTCGGCGGATCCTACTGGGACAAAGAAAACAAGACTGCACAAAACACATTCAAAAACTCTCCACACAGATTCGTTGACAAATGGACAGCACCAATTATGGTTACAGTTGGAGAAAAGGACTACCGAATCCTCGCATCACAAGGAATGATGGCATTCAACGCCGCTCAACTAAGAGGCATTCCTTCAAAAATGCTCGTCTATCCAGACGAAAACCACTGGATTCTAAAACCTCAAAACGCTCTTCTTTGGCAATACGAATTCTTTAAATGGTTCGACAAATGGCTTAAACCAAATAAATAAACAAAAAGAAGGTGTGTCGTAATGCACGATGCACCTTCAAAAATAGGCTTTTTAAGGTTCAACTATATAGTGACAATTTTTATTATAATCACAGTGAATCAGTTTTATTTATAAAGGTGGGTCAAACGACTTTAAAGTTTTTAATTGCAAATATAAAGTCGATTGACCCTCTATTATACTTTGAATTGACCCATCAAAAATATTGGATTTAAATAAAGAAAATGCATTTTAACACGGGTCAGTTTCAATTATAAGAATATACAATATATACTATTTCTTTTTAGCAATAATTTTTCTTACAGAACCTCACGACTACACCATACCAGCTTTCGACAGGAAATTGTGATGTTATTATGATTAATTTAATCCGTGCCTGTCTTCTATTATTTCCATAAGGATTGACCTTTCCCTGGCATCCAGTCCTATAAGAAACAGATCGTCAAGAATCAGCAGTTGGCTCTTTTCAATTCCATCATACACACATGTACGGAGAGCATTCTTCTATATATTTAAATAAAATACAATTAGAGATCAACCAAATTTCTGTCTAAATCAGATTATTGAATGGTCGGAAATTTTTTGTTTGAAATGTTGTCGTAGCCCATCTCCAGCCGGTAGGAAGCGGTCTTGCTGTCCGCTCCGGCATAGGTTCCCGTAGCACTTGCCAGGCGGTAGAGTGCGTCATACGTATAGGCATGCGCCATCTGTCCGCCCGCCTTTCCGCTTTCGGGAAGTGCGGCCTTGTTGGCAACGCTGAGCACATTGCTTACGGCATCGTAGGTATATCCATTGTCCATGATGGACTTGCCGCCTGCGTTGACCGTCAGGTTCTGCAGCCTGCGGCGTGCGGGCTCGTAGGTGTAGAAGGTCTCCGCACCGTTGCAGTATTTCAGGTAGGTGCGCTGCTCGAACTTGTCATAGCCGATGCGGTTCACGTAGTCATAGCCGTAGGACTTGTAGCCGCGTACCTTCTCCAGCTGACCGCCGAGGTTGTAGGAGTAAGTGACCTTCTCCTCGTCCGGGTAGATCATTTCCAGGAGGCGGTTGTGGCTGTCGTAGGTCCACTGCGTCACATAGGTGGCAATCGCCTGGTTGGGCACAATCAGCGTGCAGCGGATCTTGGTGACTTCGCCCATCTTGCCGTAGAAGTACTCGATGACTCCCGTTCCGTCCTCACGGAGCATCAGGCGGTCGATGCGGTTCTGCGAGATGTTTCGTTCGCCATAGTATTGTACGTGATTCTCCAGATGGTTAAGAAACTCGCATGCAGAACTGCACATATATATGTTAGAGGTCGGTAGACACGAAATTAGGAGATAAATATCTATGATTAGTATTTACCTCCTAATTTAATTTAAGAACGGATTCCGATTCCTCTTGTAAAAAGCAAGTTTAGACAACCTACTACTTTAGAATCTTTTCCTTTTATTGTTGACGTCAGTATTGGGGTCTAACCACAACAAGAAAGACAGCATAAAAAAGACGATGGCTACATATAATCCTTTTTCAACACCCGAATTACGACAAAAGACTCTATTAAACAACTCATCATAAAAAAATGAGGTGTTATTAAAACCTATTTGCAAATTATTACTATCAGTTATATTCGTGATGTACTTTTTATTTTGGTAAATAAGAGTAGCCGTTGGGTGTTGTCTTGAGCTATGTTCCATATTAAGTTTTATTATATTACAGACAATGTTATCTCGGTTCTCTGAAATATATGTTTCTCTAGAATATAGTAAAAACATATATATTGTAAAAAAGCCGAGTCCAAAGTTTATCAGGATTATGATAATTTTTCTTCTAATTTTCATTATTCATCTTTTTGAATTGTTTTTTGAACATTACTACCAGCAATCTTTGATATGGTCTGTTGGGTAGCATTACTTATGTTCTCGAAAAAGTTATTAATTATTATATCTTTTTTTGCATCATAGGCAACTTTTGTTTGTTTATTTACAACTCTTGGAGTCGCTGATTTTCTCTGCATTAACTCTTTCGCACGATGAAGTTCATGTCTTGATTTGTCTGCTGATTCTTTAAAAACCTGTTTAGGTAAGAAACGTCCTAACAAATCTCCCATGCCAACTTCAACTAAAACAGCTTCTAAACTAAAATCATCTCCGTAGATTGATTTTAATCCAGCTTCAATAGATGACAATCCTACTTCTGTAACTATATTCATAATTTTTTTCCCAATAGGACTTGCTACAAATTTTCCGAACTTGGCAACTCCAGAAACAGTTCCAACTGCTCCTGCTGTTAGAATGTCAAGACCATCTTTCCAACCAAGATCACTGTTTGCTTCAGCAAAAGTCATGTTATCAAAAATCATTTTTTCGCCAACCTTTGCAATATATTCGGTAAAGATTCCCATGATGGCACCAGGTAATGCTTGTTCTCCATTTGGATCTACCAAACATACGGGTGATTGATAACAATATACATATGAATTGAGATTCCGATAATTATAGACACCATTATTAAATGACAGTAATACAATCCCGTCTCCTCATCGAATTCCTTCGCGTTGAAGAGATAAGGCGTATTCCAGATGCTGTTCCGCTCTTCAATGAACACTTCGCCGAACGGCACATACTCGATGTGCTGAACCACCTCTCCGTCCAGGTTGGTGATGTAGCTGCTGCTGCCCAAATGGTCGGGATGGTAGTAGAACTGCAACTTCTCGTATGCGTCCGGATCCTGGAAGTTGTTTTCCAGTGCCAGGGCACGGGTCTGCGCAGCTTCGGGAGAACCGTCGTCGCAGCAGAATCCCTGTCCGTCCACATAGTCGTTGTTGTCCGTTCCGTTGTACGGCACCTCAAAGATAGTGAAAGAACGCGGCAAATCGTGCCGCGAAACCTCTTCGTAAGGCAACAAATTATCAACCTTTCTCCAAGTCAACAATCTGGAAATCTTACAGTCGTTTTCTTTTTCAACCCGTGCTAATATGACATTATTTTCAAAGAATTTACCTTTTAACTTTTTAGTAGAAAAGAATCCCCTATTTCTATCAGAATCAACAAAGTTACAAATATGCTTATCTTTATTAACACGAGTTATCAAAATCGGCATTTCTGGTGTATCAATAAATAGAAATTCTTCAGACTCTCCAAGATGAGACTTGTAAAAGTCTAAATTTGAATCAGATGCAGTTGCTACCTGATACCATTGCTGTTTCTTTATTTCGAGAGCCTCTTTTGGGGTGTTCCAGCCATTTTCTTCGTAAACTTTATGCAACAGGCGAATTTCTGTCCTTGCATTACCATCAAAGCCCAAAGTATGCATAACTTTCGCTGTCTTTATTCTAACCTTTCCAAGAAACTTTGGCTCTGCCTTACACGAAAGCGCACGACAATAGCATGATAATTTCAACTCATCATCATCAATAGCATCACCCAGAACATCCCATACCCAGAAGTCATTACGTTTTTTCTTTACAAAAGGACGAATTGCCTGAATCGCATCTTCTTTCTTATCTATCATTAAAAGTAGTAAGGCTTTGTGATATAATGTATATTGATATTCCGGATGCTTTTCATTCAACTCATCAAGTTTATCTAAATGATTCTTAATTTTTTCATCATCAACCGCACCGCTTATAAATAGTGCATTCAAGACTTTATAGTATGCGCTATATACTCGTTCTACTAAAGAAATAATGCTTTTACCGTCTTTAATTTGAATTTTCTTATAGTCCTCATCACTGAAGTTATCGAAACCGAACCAGTTCATAAAATCGTAAAAGCGAAGCCAAACAGCACCTTGTCTTCCCTTGACCTTTAGAAAAGAATCAGCAAGCATTGAATAATACTTATTAGGCTTTAAGAAACACAATTTTGGCAGAATTTCAACAATTCTATCAGCAATTCCGACCAATTTTTCAGGTTCAAATTTCATTGAATCAAAAAGCACATGCAAATCCCAAGCAAAACGATTTGCCATTAAATTTTCTCCAACTTCTTCCAGTTGCAAGTTTGCAAGTTCTGTCAGCAGGTCTATAAATCTATCGCATTCCTTATTTTTAGACGCAATTTCAGAAAGGGACTTCAAGCACCATGCCATACAAATTCTTGTACCCCTATCGTCTGGGGACTGATTCAAAAGAGCCTTACACTCCCTATATGCATCTTCCACATTCCCGCTCTTACGCAATTGATTAATTTCTGGTATTGTCATATTATTGGTATTATAAAAATTTTCTTCGTAAAGCTTCAAGTTTTGAGTCATCTGAGCCCAATGAACTAACCAAACTCATGTGTGTATAATTTCCTTTGCCTGTATAAAACAAGGCAACTATCGCAAAGCCATCCGTTTTCAAATGGAAAACATCCTGATATTGCCCCTGCTTAATGTCAAGCAAAACGATATCAAGTTCCTCTAATATAGACTTTATATAGTCCACTAACTTTTCGGCAAAAGGTCGCTCAGGGCATACAAATGGCACTTTACCAGGGAAATAAGAATCATCAATAATTTTCTGACATAATTCTTGAAAATCTTCTGAACCACATTTCTGGACAACATCCTTATTGCTGTACCCCGTCAACTTATACCACAATACAAATATAGATGTTTCTTCGTTATTTGCAAAAGAAATCCGATGTTGATAATCTCTTGACCTGTCTTCAGTTACAGTAATACCATATTTTTCGCTCAATTCTGCAATTCTGGCAAAACGCGAATTGCGGAAGTCTGAATCTCCAGAATAAGTACTTATTTTCAAATCGGAAGATTTGGCTATATCGTCAACAACAAGTTTACTAACATAGTCAAAATCAGGAGAACGGTAAATCCATAGCCGTTTTCCTGCACGTGTGATTGCCGTATAAGCCCATCTAAAATAGTCCTCATTTGAGCATCCTCCATATCTGCACATATCAACAAAAGCATTCTCCCACTCTCCGCCTTGAGCCTTGTGGCACGTCATCGCATAACCATATTTACAAATCAAAGCGTTATAATATCTATCCTCTCGTAAACGATTTAGATAATTATTATAAATACGTAATTGCCCTTCCGTTAATTTCTTTTTTGAGCGCAAGGCAGCCCTGATTTCAGGCATATTATTAGCAATTTCTGGAGGAAGTCTTTTTTCAAAATCAATAATCAATGCCCTGCTCAATATTCCACCTATCGAACCAGACGGATCATCAAGAAAATTATCTAAGAGAATAACATTTAATGAAGTAACTCCATTGTTACTTGCAAACTTGATTGTTACATTTCTAAATTGCAACTTAACTTTTTCAGTCTTACCGCCTTTAATCTTAACCGTAACACAGTGAGTATCAACCTGCGATGAGCATGATTCCACCTGAACTATATTGCCATTAAAAAGTTCAGTATCATAAGCATAATTGTTTCTCGCAATCATCAATAAATCCCCTACTCTTAAACGGTCAACATCTTCCCCATAGTAATGCCTTCTAACAACAGTATTATAAAGCAGCGCCTGACGGTTACTATAAGTTATAATAGCAGAACGCACATTCGGTTTCGCTTCCGACGAATCAAAATAAGGCTTCAGCAAGTCATCATTTTCAGCAATGCAATCCTCACCTTCTTCAAGTTTAAACTCTATGAAAGTTTTCGCCTCTATACTATCACGAATCTTTTTAGCATTTGCATAAATTGTACTTTTTCCAGACTGTCGCAACACTTCTTTAAGCATAACAACCGACACCTTGCAACCGAATTTTTCTGCAATATAATCTTCATCCATAGCAGGAGAAAAGTTCATGCCAACAGGTGGTAGCTGGGCGTAGTCACCAACAAAAACAATTTTTCTATTTTCCGCAAAGGACATTAGATCTGAAAGCAAGCAGCCAGAACCAAAAGAGAATGCTTCATTCTCCGAAAAGGCATCTGAAATCATCGACGACTCATCTATAATATAAACCATCCTTTGTGATGATTCATTTTTTCTCAATGTATATTTTGCAAATAATGCCTCTTCTGCATTAGAATCCGAAACGAGACCTGACAATTCATAAATTCCCCTGTGAATTGTCGTAGCCAATCTATTCGTCTTCGAGCCTATAATATAAGCAGCCCTACCCGTTGGTGCCATTAAAGCATACGGGCAGGACATACTATCTAATATTTTTAAGAACTCTGCCACCAAAGTTGTTTTACCCGTACCCGCGGCTCCTTTAAGCATTAAAACCTGAGTAGGACCTCCCATAAAGGATTTGAAAGCATCAACAGCCTCCAATTGCGAAGACGTCAGAGTTATCATGATATAAAAGTTTAAGTATTAAACGTCTTACATTAGTAAGCCGCCGATTATTTCGTTTATTGATGAAATATTGTGGCGGTTAAGGTACTCTTCTATTTCATCGATTATTTTACCAGTTACAGACGGATCTACAAAGTTCGCTGTTCCCACCTGAACAGCAGTTGCTCCTGCTAAAAGGAATTCAATGGCATCACGACCGTTCATTATTCCACCCAAACCAATAACCGGAACTTTTACCGCTTGAGCAACTTGGTAAACCATTCTCACTGCTATAGGTCTGATACAAGGTCCTGACAAACCACCTGTTACTGTTGATAGATAAGGTTTTCTTTTTTCAACATCGATAGCCATTCCTAAGAATGTATTTACAAGGGAAACGCTATCCGCACCTTCTGCTTCTACCGCTCTTGCTATCTCTGCAATGTTTGTCACATTTGGTGATAATTTCACAATCAACGTCTTATCGTATGCTTCTCTAACAGCCTTAACAACACTTGCGGCACCTGCACAAGTCGTTCCGAAAGCCATTCCTCCCTGCTTTACATTAGGACAAGAGATATTAACCTCTATTGCATGAATATTATCCAAATCGTTTACCTTCTCGCAAACAGCAACATAATCCTCAATTTTTGCCCCTGAAACATTTATAATAACCTCAGTATCCAAATCCTTAATACGAGGATATATATCACTTATAAAATAGTTGACGCCTTTATTCTGAAGGCCCACAGCATTTAACATTCCAGACGGAGTTTCAACCATACGTGGGTACATATTTCCCTCTCTATGATTAATTGTAGTTCCTTTTACAATAATGCCCCCAAGTTTGTTTAGATCAACAAAATCAGCATATTCTTCGCCATAACCAAAAGTTCCAGATGCCGTCATCACCGGATTTTTCAGTTGCAAATCTTTAATCCTAACTTTTAAATCTGCCATTTCAATTGCTTTATATTAAATACCGGACCATCTTTACAAACACATACATTGCCTTTATCGGTATCTTCAACGCAACATAGGCAAGCACCAACACCACAAGCCATCTTGTTTTCAAGCGATACTTCACAGTTAATTCTGTTTTTAGTAGCAAAAACACCTATCGCTTTCATCATTGGCATAGGGCCACAGCAGTATATACTATCCCATTCCTTTGCCAACGCGGAATTTTGTGTTACAAGTCCTTTCTCTCCAAAGGAACCATCATCGGTAGAAACAAATACATTTCCAACCTTGCTGAATAGATCAAGTTCAAGCAAATCAGCCTTACTTCTTGCGCCAAGAAGGAAATTAACTTCGCATCCCAACTTTTTCAATTCTGTTCCCAAATAATATAGAGGAGCAACACCTACTCCACCTCCAACAAGGAGTAATTTTTCATTTACATTATTCGGAATAGTGAATCCTTTTCCTAATGGATAGACAACACTTACATTTCTACCTTCATGCATTTCCATAAGGTGCCTTGTTCCTTCACCAGCATTCCTTATCAATAACCATAAACAGTTATTATCCACATCAATATAATTAATTGAAATAGGACGGCGTAGAAATGTTGTCTTTGAATCCGGACTGTCTATTTCAACAAATTGCCCAGGACGGCATTCCAACAAAGGTTTGCCGTCAGACGGTACAATTTTCATCAAAGAATAATTGTCGTTTATCCTCGTATTTTCTAAAATACAAAAATCAGCAACAGTTTTCATATCAAACTTTATTCATCCAATTTATGAATTACCAGACCCGAACGCAACTTTGGCTCAAACCATGTTGTTTTCGGAGGCATTATATTTCCCGTATCAGCAATGTCAATAATCTGCTGCATAGTTACAGGATATAAAGCCAAAGCCATTTTCATCTCGCCACTATCGACTCGGCGCTTCAACTCGCCCAAACCTCTTATACCGCCAACAAAATCAATTCTCTTGTCAGACCTCAAGTCGGTTATACCGAGAATATCACGCAATATTAAGTCTGAAGAAATGGTAACATCAAGCACACCAATTGGATCATTATCATTATACCTTCCTGGTCTTGCTGTCAATGAATACCATTTTCCCTCCATGTAAAGAGCAAAATTATGCAAAGCATTAGGCTTATATATTTCTTCGCCTTTATCTTCAACAACAAAGTTATCTTCCAGTTTGCATAGGAACTCCGAAGGTGTCAAGCCATTCAAGTCTCGAACAACTCTATTATAGTCGATAACATTCAGATGCGATGCTGGGAAACACACTGCAAGGAAATAGTTATATTCCTCATTACCTGTATGGTTGGCATTCTGCTTTGCCATCTCATCGCCAACAAGTGCAGCTGCAGCACTTCTATGGTGACCGTCAGCAATATACAGATTCGATATCTCAGCAAAACCCTCAGTTATTTTTTCAACAAGAGCATCATCGCTAATTACCCAAAAATGATGACCTATGTTATCTTCCGTTGTGAAGTCGTATTCCGGTTTTTCTGCAATTACGGACTTCAACACTGCTTCCAAATCCGCATTGTCAGGGAAGGTAAAGAAAACCGGTTCGATATTCGCCTTATTAATTCTGACGTGCTTCATTCGGTCTTCTTCCTTATCCCGTCTGGTTAATTCATGTTTTTTTATGCGACCTTCTATATAATCACGGACACTTGCAGCAACTACAAAACCATATTGAGTTCTACCATCCATTGTTTGGGCATAAATATAGTAACACGGTTTTTCGTCCTGTCTTAACCAGCCTTCTTGCTGAAACTTATTAAAGTTTTCAACCGCTTTTTCATATACAATCGGGTCATGCTCATCAATACCCGGCTCAAAATCAATTTCGGGCTTAATTATGTGATATAATGATTTGTCATTACCCGCTGCCTCTTTTCTTGCTTCCTCTGAATTAAGAACGTCATAAGGGCGAGACGCAACACTTGTTACATGCTCTACTGGAGGTCTTATGCCTCTAAAAGGTTTTACAGTTGCCATAGTATCGGATATATTTATAGTTATTTTCTTTCTCTTACGATTGTCTGCTCTCTATCAGGGCCTACGGACAAAATAGTTATTGGGACATTCAATTCTCCTTCCAAGAAAGCAACATAGTCTTTAAATTCTTGAGGGAACTCATCTTCTGACTTAACAGAAGTCATATCAACATTCCAACCTTTAATTTCCTTGTAAACAGGCTCTATTCCTTCATCGATAGAGAATGGGAAATTACGAGTTTCTTCGCCTTTGATTTTATAAGCAACGCAAGCCTTAATTGTCTCAAAAGTATCAAGGACATCGCTCTTCATCATAATCAACTGAGTAACACCATTAAGCATAATAGCATATCTCAAAGCAACAAGGTCAATCCAGCCGCAACGACGCTCACGACCAGTTACTGCGCCATATTCGTGACCTATATCGCGAATTTTCTTTCCTGTTTCGTCAAATAATTCTGTAGGGAAAGGACCGCTGCCAACGCGTGTACAGTATGCCTTAAAGATACCAAAGACTTCACCTATCCTATTTGGAGCGACACCAAGACCTGAACATGCACCAGCACAAATAGTATTTGAGGAAGTAACAAACGGATATGAACCGAAATCAACGTCAAGCATAGTTCCTTGCGCACCCTCGCACAAAACAGACTTCCCTTCATTAAGATATCCATTAATTACAAATTCACTATCAATAATATCGTACTGCTTCAAATACTCTATAGCATCAAGCCATTTATCCTCTAACTCTGTAACATCAGCCTCTACGCCAAATGCTGCAAGAGTATCCAAATGCTTAGCCTTTGCCGCCTCATATTTCTCCTTGAAATTTTCAAATACGTCACCGACCCTCAAACCATTTCTACTAATCTTGTCGGTATAAGTCGGGCCAATTCCCTTTCCTGTAGTACCAATCTTAGAAGCACCCTTCCTTTGCTCATTGGCTGCATCAAGAAGACGATGCGTTGGCAAAATCAAATGCGCTTTCCTTGAAATTTTCAAGACTTTACGAATATCCACTCCTGATTGCAAAAGGCCCTCTGCCTCTTCCTTGAACAATACTGGATCCAAGACAACACCATTCCCAATAACGTTTACTTGTCCATGCTGGAATATTCCAGAAGGAATGGAACGAAGGACATACTTCTTTCCTTCAAATTCAAGAGTGTGACCTGCATTCGGGCCACCTTGAAATCTTGCAACTACATCATATCTCGGAGTAAGTACGTCAACTACCTTACCCTTTCCTTCATCACCCCATTGTAAACCCAAAAGGACATCAACTTTCATAATAAAAATCTATTTTTTATGTTTATTTTCTCTTTCCAATTTTTTCTTGCGACGCATACAAGCGGAACATACGCCATAAACATATAGCGAAAAGTACGACACACTAAATGCACCGTACTTTTGCATACCAATATACTTAAGCAGTTCAGAATCCTTAACCTCCTTGATCTTTCCGCAATCAGAACAGATAAGATGATGATGGTTCCCTGAACTAACTATCTTCTCGTATAATGCCTCACGAGTTCCAAACTGATGCTTTCGAACTATACCACATGCACAAAACAACTCCATTGTATTATATACAGTTGCACGGCTGACATAAAATGACCTTGCCTGCATTTCATCAACTATTGTTTCTACATTAAAATGGTCTTTGCGGGAATAGACGACATCAAGAATAGCGAATCGCTCCGGTGTCTTGCGCATCCGCTTATTATCGAGATACTCTATTAATTTGTTTCTCGCTACTATAACAGTTTTATCGTCTGTCGTCATACTACTGCAAAGTTAATACATCAATTGAGTAGAAAAAAATAATTATAACGGAATTTTAGTTTCTTCAAACGAAATTATATAACTTTGCCTATGTTATTCCAAATTGAGATAGCCTTATGAACATTACAAATATTACGAATAAAAGCAATACAAACTTCCTCTACCACCTGTTGGCATTGTTCGTTGGCGTTGTATGGGGTGTTTCATTTATCTCTACGAGCAAACTTCTTGATGCAGGGATACAGCCAACTGAAATATATATTATCCGATTTGCCATTGCCTACATTGTCTTACTCTTTCTGACTGGGAAAAAACTATTTTCCGATTCAATAAAAGATGAAGCACTATTCCTGATATGCGGACTCTGCGGAGGATCAATATATTACATCGGAGAAAATACCGCACTGCAATATACTCTTGTAACCAATGTATCCCTGCTTGTAACATTGTCTCCCATACTCACTGTTATTCTTACAAAAATAATGTATAAGACAGAGCAACTGAAAAAAGGATTTATATTAGGCTCCATAGTCGCTTTTATCGGTGTTGCATGCGTAATATTCAACAGTTCGTCCAACATTCAGGTAAAACCACTTGGCGACATTCTGTCAATAGCAGCAGCTCTTAGTTTTGCGATTTACTGCATCGTTGTAAAGCGACTAAATGCAAGATACGAAACTCTTTTTATCACACGTAAACTCTTTTTCTATGGAATCGTAACAGCAATTCCATTTCTTGCATTTCAAGGTCACTTTATGGATTTTGCTATTCTAAAAGACGCTGCTGTTTGGGGGCATATTCTTTTCCTTGGACTTATATGCTCTATGCTAGCGTATATTATGTGGAACGAGGCAATAAATAACCTCGGTGCCTCAAGGGCATCAAATTACCTGTACTTCTCACCGGTAGTAACACTCGTTGCCTCTATTTTAATTCTCAATGAACCGGTTACACTTATTGGCTATATTGGCTGTGCACTCACAATCGCCGGCGTAATAATCTCCGAAAAAATGAAGATATAACTCATTAAATCTGCATCTTATCATTAAATATGACATATCATTATATAGGAAACAGCACTACAAACGGGCTTTTACTGAAGTTCTAATTTATGATTTGCTTAAATTTCACTATCTTTGTTTTATAGGAAACATCTTCTGATTGTGCATAAACGGAAGCGTTTGGTTGTGATTTGCTTAAATTTTTGTATCTTTGTTTTATAGGAAACATCTGACTTTTCAGCAGGTAACCAATAATTGAGTTGTGATTTGCTTAAATTTTTGTATCTTTGTTTTATAGGAAACATCCATATTTCCACTTTTTACTGATAATGCTAAGTTGTGATTTGCTTAAATTTTTGTATCTTTGTTTTATAGGAAACATCCTTGCAAGTCTTCAAGCCCTTCAATTAAGGGTTGTGATTTGCTTAAATTTTTGTATCTTTGTTTTATAGGAAACATCTCTTTTTGGTTATGTCTTCGGTTATGTTTGCGTTGTGATTTGCTTAAATTTTTGTATCTTTGTTTTATAGGAAACATCGTTTTAAACTGTGGCAGTTCTTCTGTCAAAGTTGTGATTTGCTTAAATTTTTGTATCTTTGTTTTATAGGAAACATCGCAAATGAACGATGACCTGTCAACGGAAACGGTTGTGATTTGCTTAAATTTTTGTATCTTTGTTTTATAGGAAACATCTCTGCCCCTAAAACCCTGAGTGTTTTCAAGTTGTGATTTGCTTAAATTTTTGTATCTTTGTTTTATAGGAAACATCATATAATGTGCAAAACAACACAGTTAAGGCGTTGTGATTTGCTTAAATTTTTGTATCTTTGTTTTATAGGAAACATCCTTGTAAAAGCTCATCGCTTTTTTTCTTTCATGTTGTGATTTGCTTAAATTTTTTGTATCTTTGTTTTATAGGAAACATCTTACAGTGATAAATTACCATAATATAGCCAGTTGTGATTTGCTTAAATTTTTGTATCTTTGTTTTATAGGAAACATCGTATAGGAGATATAATCCTTTCACACTCCGTTGTGATTTGCTTAAATTTTTGTATCTTTGTTTTATAGGAAACATCAGCAGAACCTAACAAACCTGCACCTGCTGAGTTGTGATTTGCTTAAATTTTTGTATCTTTGTTTTATAGGAAACATCTAACAATAAAATTAGTAGGGCATGCCATTAGTTGTGATTTGCTTAAATTTTTGTATCTTTGTTTTATAGGAAACATCGAGGAGGACAGGAAAGAAGTCAATAATTTTAGTTGTGATTTGCTTAAATTTTTGTATCTTTGTTTTATAGGAAACATCAATTGAACCAAAAAAAAAGAGAAGAAATAAAGCCGGTTGTGATTTGCTTAAATTTTTGTATCTTTGTTTTATAGGAACATCACTTCATAACTTCTTCCCTTAAAGTAATCGTTGTGATTTGCTTAAATTTTTGTATCTTTGTTTTATAGGAAACATCTGGGTATTATCCAGTAATACCTACCAGCGTGTTGTGATTTGCTTAAATTTTTGTATCTTTGTTTTATAGGAAACATCAAAAGTAGAGGGAAAGGTTGACACAGTCGTGTTGTGATTTGCTTAAATTTTTGTATCTTTGTTTTATAGGAAACATCTGTTTTTTGTACCTGTGTACGATAATCGGTAGTTGTGATTTGCTTAAATTTTTGTATCTTTGTTTTATAGGAAACATCAGAACCCTCATAAAAACACTATATTTCAATAGATTACAACGGTTTTTAGAATTAAAAATTCGTATAGTTTCCTAACAAAAGAACTTGCCAATTGGCAAGTTCTTTTGTTTAAACCCAAATCAGTTATTAGACTTTCTTTGAGGCACCCTTCGCCACGCACAATCAATAAAAACCTTTGCTCCTACAGAGCGCTTTTGGTTGAGTGATGCTTCCTGGGGCGCTACCCCAGGCTGGTGAACCGTTGGGCTTTCAGCCCGTTTACGGCACTTATCATGGACGCTTTTATTCAAAGCATTCCTACACAATAGGTTGTAAATCAGGTGTTTTCGGCGATACGAATCGCGGACGTTTGCAAGAAGCCTCCCCACGGCGGTTGCTATGCAATGCGTTAATTATCAGTTGTTTGTAAAAACATATTGCAAATATATCCGACGCGCACGAACAAAATGGATTTTAGGCGGCAAGCAGCAAAAAGAAAGCAATCAGCACGAAAGAGTATTAACCTCTATTGACAAATTTAGGTTAAAACAATTCCAACTGCTGGGGCGCAGTCATTATCTTTTGACATTTACTACCATAAAACAACTCCATATTTGCAAATTGTTTTTCGGTAACATAAAAAATTACAACTTTTCCACACCCAGGCAAAAATGATTTTACTCTTTTAATGTGGACATTCAAATTTTCAAAACTCGGACAATTTCTAATGTATATCGAATATTGAAACATCGTAAAGCCATTTGTCAATAAGTTTTTTCTAAACTTGGCATAGGCTTTTCTATCTTGCTTGGTTTCCGTAGGCAAGTCAAAGAATACAAACAACCACATATTTCTATACTGACTAATTCTCTCTATCATTGATATTACATTTCAGGATATAAAATTCTTCTTAACTCTCCAGAAAAGCATTTGTAAAGCGATGCCGATGTCTGCCCTACAGCCACCATTAACGGACTCTTTTTCCCTCCAATCTTAACATCTAAGGTAGGTATAACCAACAACTTTGCCTTTAATTCTTTTGTCAACTCTTCATAGTTACAGCCACTACGAACAATTTCCAAAACCAATTCATCAACATAGGGGCGATATGGCTCCATAATATCATCAGCAAGGCAATATGCATTATACCTATTATGATGGTGTATTCCTAAGGTTGGAAGCAAACCGCTTGCCACCAACCCACGAGCAACGACGGCACGCAAAATGGCATAACCATAATTTAAAAGATTATTAGGTGGGATTCCTTCTTGCTTCCGAGTAAATCCAGGTATTTTAAAAAGGTTCTTCCAATAATAAGCGGCTGCACGAGCCTCAAGATTATCGGGATCTCCACTTTTAACCTTTTCACTCCAAACTTTCATACATCCGACTTCTTCGTTTGTATGCCGTTCAAGGACTGACATCTGGTTTGCAATCTTAACTTTTATCGTTTGCTGCCATAGTTGTTTCTTTAAAGGCAATGACGCACCTAACTGATGTCTGAACCGCTCATTCTGTGTTGTATTTCCTGACAAAGGAAGCATCATGCCAACAGGCATACTCTTGGAATCACAAGTAACAATAGCAGTATTATTTTCTACTAAAGCAGATAAAGCACCAATTGAAATATTAATCTGCTTATTGTCAAGCAAAACCAATCCGATATCTTCAATAGGTCTGGTAACTTGCGAATGCTTGCTATACCAGTCTTTCTCCTCTTTCTTCTCTGGTTGACTTATAACAAGTTGCGCATTTCGCAATGTCAGATTAACTTGATTTCCAAAATAAATCGTTTTCTTTATCATACTTGAAGAATTTTAATTACTTTTCACCTACATCAACTATCTCACCTATATGATTAACACGGACTTTAACCATACCAATCAAACCTTTAGCATTTTGAATGCGCTTATACAGAATATCCTTCATTTCTTTAGACTCGTTTTTCACTGTTGTTTCCAAGTGATGTCTAAACATATAATCCCCTTTAGAAAACTTTTGAACCCTAAATAGATTCGGACTAATGGCAGAATAATTTTTAGGGTCATTTAATTCTATTTTTGTCGGGTCAAAGCCTGTTTTCTCATTCGGGAAAACAAAATATTCATTCTGCTTCATTGAGAACAAGAATTCCCAACCTGCTTCCTTATTTAAGTTTTTATCGACAACATCCAAACCTTCAGACTTTCTTCTAACAGCCTCATAAAAAGGTACTACGACATCAATAATATCATACTCAAGATTGCCATCCTTGTCGTATTTTAATTTGCCATTTTTTCCTTTTTGTGGCACTCGATAAATAACAGCATGGTGATTGTTTCCTGTCTTAACGAAGTCAACAGGAATTTTATTCCCTTCCTTGTCAAGAATGAATTTACCATCTTTGTTTTTCTTATAATGTAAAGCCACTGCATTACCGAGTTTTTCGCCAATAGTAACTCTCTTCAAGGCAATACCTCTTTCCTTATTTACCCAAATTGGATTGTTTTCCAAATCAGCAAACGCTTCCTTTTGCGACTTGAACATCGCCACCCTATCTTTCAACAATTGACGGATTCGTGAATCTACCACCTTCTCGATATTCAAATTTTCATCAACAGGTTTTCTAACAGTATAAACATTTTCAAAATGCTTTACCAAAACCTTTTGCGGAACAACCTCCCCATTACCACAATACAGAGGTTTCTTATTAAACGCATTCTTACCGGTAAATGCGACCTTCGCATCATTGTTAAATTCCTTCAATCTATTTGATAGAGCAATTCTATACCTTACATCTGCAACTCTGCTTATCTTTTGAGCATCAAAATCCTCACCAATTTTCTCATTCTCCCAAACAGGAACTTTTATACGGCCACGAACTGTCTCCTCATGCAATTCACCACGCGGAGTTAAGGTATTCTGCTCCAATGGACCATTGTTTCTATTTATCCTATTCTTATTTTTAGTAACTACCTTTGTCTTTGACTTGATAGAAACCAACAAACTTTCAAGAGCTCTCTTAACTTCTGCCCTAAACGTAGTAAGAGGAATTGGGAGGCTTTGCCTTTCCTCCCTCAAAATACTTTGCTTTTATTGCACTTATAACTGCATGACCCTTATGACCCTCCATCCACGCAGCATTCTTATAGTTATAATACTGTATCAATGCGCTCTTAGTAAAGGCAACCGTTAAAGCGTCAACAGCATGGTGACGGTGGTCATTTCGCTTTGTCCAATCATTGATAACTTTCTTTTTATGACCTTTTGAATCTTCGATTTCACTAACCTCTCCCAATGCTTCATATTTTGGAAGATTCAACTCTTTCATCAAATCAACCAACTGCCAATCATTACGCAACTCATCGGTAATACTACCAGTAGTAGCAGTAACAGTCTTAAAGACCTCATTTAGCATCTCCAATGCTTTTTTAGAGATATACTGAGTCTCCCTCAAATCCCTTTCAATAAAGCCATCTGGAATATCCGCCTCGGTCATCATCAATTTACGCAATTTTGCTTTCTTGCCTTCAATGCATACAGCTTCGCATCGCTTCTTATAAGCCTCCAACTCCTCTGGACCATATTTAGAAGCGACATAATCGTATGCCGTTCTATTTCCTTTTTCAATATTTACATCACGGAACTCCAACGTCTTATTTGAGAACGAATCATCAAGCAATCTTGCTTGCGGTATAATATGCTCTATATCAATCTCATTGCTAAACAGAATACCCAAATCGATTTTTTTATTTGAGTAAAGCGTTTTGTATCCATTGACTTTAAGTTCTTGATATAACTTATACCTAATAACATCATTCTTGCTTGGATTAGAAATATTAAAATCCTTTCTCAATACCTCACGAACGGCTTCGTTTTCTTTATTACCTTCTAAAATTGCCGAATTTAAATCCTCTCTCTCCTTTGCAGATTTCTTCAACTCCCTTGCCAACTCTACCCTAATTTCATCAGGCTTTCCATAAGTATCTATAACAGAGTTGACTACATTTACCATTTGGTTAAGAATTTTCTCAACAACTGGATTACGCAAACTGTTCTTCGGAAGGAGTGATAACTGGTCTTTCAAAACCCTGTTTTCAATTTCCTCTTTTGTCAAAGATGATTTTGAATGACGATAGCCTGCTTCCGCACATGCAAGAGCATACCTTTCACCTTCTTTCATAAATGGTAAAATCTTATTCATCGCTTTCACACTGAGATTTCCATAGTCGTTTTCAAAAGTAACATTGGCAAGAATCGTTGCACAATCATTATCAATGTTGCACAATTCTTTCAATTTCTCAATCAATTTTTCTACTCCTGAAACAGAATTATCACCTTCGTAAGAATATAGCAAATGCCACAACCTGAACAAAGGCTCTTTTTCTATCTCCTTATTACTTTTACTCAAATCTATCTTTAGTAAATCTGTATTGATTTTAAATTTATTAAATGCAGACTTAAAGTGTTTTTCTATTTCATTTGCAGAATTCTTAAAGTCAATAGTATTCTCCTTTTTTCCATTAAAATATTCGGCAAAAGCAGAAAATATCGCATGCGTAGTCTTATTACCACTAACTTTATCAAAGTTCAGATCAAGACCCTTAGTTTTCTTAAACAAGATTTTTAAAACATCAGATTTTGACAAATCACCCTTATAAAAAAGTTCCCTTGCCAAGACTTCTTTTTCTTCTTTCTCAAGTTTTCTACTTTCGTCAGACTTGAAAGAATTATCAAAGCACTCAAATACATTAGAATATATAGCCTCAGCATACACAGGCTCAACCAAAGAAACCTCTAAATTATTAAGAACTTGCCAAATCTTAAATTCCTGAAAAATAGGATGCGAACATGGTGCTACTTTTGCTCCTATAGTAATCTCCTTCCCATCAACTATTTTCTTAGATGATTCAAACTCGCAAAAACCAACAGATCCCTTCTGGCTCTTAAGTTTTCTTTGGTAAAATATAATAATATCACGTATTTCTTCCTTCAGTTCGGGAGTAAGCACTGCATGATATTTTGCCTGTTGCTCCCAAATAACTTCAAACTCGTCCAAATAATCTTGACGGTAAAAGACGTTGTTCTTTATGCTTGCATTCGGATTATTGTTAATCTTATCCAACAAGAATTGACCAACTGTAATATTATTGATATGCAAAATCTTACTTCTGTCGCTAATATTACCTAAATATCCGTTTGCCTTATTAATTTGAACTTTTAGAGAAGAAATAACCGAAGCCAAATCTTCTATCGATATTTGTTTTGTCAAAGAGGCAACTCTATTAATATAAATTTGCAATAGAGGCTCCTTCATTTTGGGTTTAGTTATCTCATACTTGGCAAAATTTGATAAGACATCGTAAACCTTATTCGATTTAAGCATCTCATCATACGCTTCATCAGTCAGAATTTCCGGATAAAACGCCTTCTGCTGTTGCCAAATTCTTTCAAACTCATCGTGCAAATCAGACTTATAAAAATCAGGCAGACGCTTTTGCCCATCCTTAAGCAAATCCTTACATAATTCACCTGGAGTCAAACCTTCATCATATAATTTTCGGGCTATATCAATACTATTAATTATAGTACTACCCTGTGAATCAGCGTCCTTAATTTTGCGATTACTTTTATAACCTCTTTTCTTGTTAATCATCAACAAGACCCTCGCAAATTCTTCAAGTTCTATTCTTTCGCAAGCAGCCTTGGCTCTTAATCTATAAGTCTCAAAAGTAGATGACGGACCAGATTCAGACAAAATAGTTTCATCCGTAATGATTCCACTACGGATTAATGATTTTATCAAGAATTCTCTTCTCAATTTATACCGCTGCAGGTTTCTCCTCATTCCTCTTTTGATACGTCTAACTTCATTAATTGAAAAACTTTTACCTTTTTCAAAATTAGACATTTCATCAACGGTTAAAGGATTTACCCTAACACCCAATTTTACAATACCTGATATTTCGTTCTCTGACTCAGCTTCATTAACCAAAGCCCATCCGATACTTGTTGTTCCCAAATCTAAACCTAAGATTCTTTTCATAGTATTTATTCTTTTTGTTAATTTTTTCAAAGATAATAAATTTTATCAATATACTTGTTGTTAAAGATATTTTCCGTAATTCTGGAAAACTTCTGTTAGTGCCTTATACAAAGGACTTTGGGAGAATTACCCATTTTTGAGGTAATGACTTGGCAACTGTGCAATCTGCGGCGTTCAGCCTTGAATTGCTTTCAAGTAACTCGTTTCAACACACAAAAGTACAAATTCATTTCGAGATACCAAATAAAATTGTGTATCTTTGCACATTCAAATAAAGATGTCAGATATGAATAGGATAAAAGAGCTTTTAGAAGCAAGAGGTATTAGCCAAACAGAACTGGCTGACAGACTTGGCAAAAGTTTCAATATGGTAAATCTCTATGCTACTAATAAAGTTCAACCACCTATTTCCGTTCTATATCAAATTGCAGACATTTTGAACATTGATGTACGAGATTTACTTGTGCCAAACCAAATAAAAGAACAAGCACCACATGGCGAAAAAAGAGGTTAAGACAGACTTGTGGGTTTACGAACTATTGCAAGAAGCCAATATTCATTTTTATCGCAAGAGGTTAAAGCGGTGAAAGACTATGCAGTGAATGGTGCTCTTTTTTATGCGTTACATTTAGCAGCAAATACTTCTTATAACAAGGTTTTGGCATTTGGTGTATCAGGAAACGAAAAACATCATCGCATTACGCCTCTATTTGTAAATGAGAGAGGTGATTATCAAGAATTGGCAGATGTTGAAACCTTTATCTCTTTCAATGAATTGAATATTGATGAGTATTATCTTAAAGAAATACTACGTGAAGAAACGGATGTAGAAAAGACAACAGCCGAAATTCTCAAAGATGCAGAAAAGTTGCATAATGACCTGCGTAACTATGGAAATTTGACAACAGAACAAAAGCCATTAGTAGTATCGGGGATTATGCTTGCTTTACGAGAAATTGAGTATAAAACATTCTCTATTGAATCGTTAATTGGAGATTCTATAAAAACCGATGGACAAAAAATATACGAAGCCATAAAAAGTAATTTGGCAAGAGCAAATGTAACTCCTGACACAAAACGTGATAAGTTACTAAGCCAGTTCTCTGTAATAAAAGATACGACCAAAATAAACGAGAAAGATGACACATTAGGCAAAACTCCATTAAAACATTATACCGAGTTTTTATACAATAGCATATACAAAAACATCAGATACCATAATTCAGCCGAAGACTATCTTGGGCGGTTTTATGGAGAGTTTATGTCGTATTCCGGTGGTGATGGTCAAACACTGGGAATAGTGCTTACACCCAAACATATAACTGAACTGTTCTGTGAATTGGCACAACTTAAACCAACTGACAAGGTTTTGGATCCATGTTGTGGTACAGCGGGTTTTCTCATTGCAGCAATGCACAAAATGGTGAAAATGACAGATGATGAAAGTCTGCGACGGAGTATCAAACGAGACCAATTATTTGGAATTGAGTTGCAATCGTATATGTTTACCATTGCAACCACCAATATGATTTTGCGTGGCGATGGCAAAAGTAATCTGCATAATTTGGATTTTCTGAAGCAGAACACCAACCAATTACAGTTGAAAGGCTGCACAGTGGGAATGATGAACCCTCCGTATTCTCAAGGGTCAAAAAGCAACCCTGATTTATATGAGATAAGTTTTACGGAACATCTACTTGACTCTTTGACGGAAGGTGCAAAGGCTATTGTCATCGTTCCTCAGTCATCTGTCACAGGCAAGAGCAAGGAGGAACAGAACATAAAGAATAGCATTTTAAAACATCATACATTAGAAGGTGTTATTACGCTTAATAAGAATACCTTTTACGGTGTAGGGACGAATCCTTGTATTGCAGTTTTCACGGCAGGAATACCACACGACAAAAAGCATATGTGTAAATTCATCAATTTTGAAGATGATGGATTTATCGTTAGCAAACATATAGGATTGGAGGAAACTACGAGTGCTAAGGATAAACGCCAACACCTTCTTGATGTGTGGTTTGGACGAATTGAGTCTGAAACTAAGTTCTGTGTCGAAACAACTATTGAGGCTGAAGATGAGTGGCTTCATGCATTCTATTACTTTAATGACGAGATACCATCAGAAAAGGATTTTGAGAATACAATGGCTGATTATCTGACATTTGAGTTCAACATGATTACTCATGGCAGAGCGTATTTATTCGAAGATATAAAGAACGGAGGGCAAAATGAATAACCTGTCTTTGGAATCTAAAAATTGGGATGCGTTCTTTATTGAGGATGTTGCTGAAATAATTTCAGGACGAGACATCTACGAAAAAGAACGTATAGATGGACTTGTGCCTTATATTACTGCCACAGCCAATAATAATGGTATAGGTTATTTTGTGGCGAATAATAATGAAACGCTTGAAAGTGGCTGTCTTTCAGTAAATAGGAATGGTTCAGTCGGTTATTGTTTTTATCATCCATATAAAGCCTTATACGGAAATGACACTCGTAAATTGCGTCCTAAAAAGAACAACAGATATATTTCCCTATTCATTTCCATGTGTATCACAAAACAGCGAGAAAAATATGGCTATGGATATAAAATGGGAACAGGACGTTTAAAAAGACAAAGAATATTACTTCCTGTTGATACCAATAATAATCCTGATTGGGCTTTTATGGAAGCCTATATGAAGCAAAAAGAACAACAAATTTTAAAACCCACAATAGAAAAATTATGCAAGCAGCTGATAATCAACGATATACTGGGGGGGTAAATCGCTATGCTCCAATTGGAAAGCTTTTTACTTCACAGAAGTTTTTACCGAGATACAACGAGGTAAGCGTCTTAAAAAAGCTGACCATAAGGACGGACAAACTCCATATGTATCATCAACATCTCTCAATAATGGTATTGACGGATTCATTGGAAACGATGGCAGCGTAAGGAGGTTTAATAATTGTCTAACATTAGCAAATAGTGGTAGTGTTGGGTGTGCATTTTATCATCAATACACTTTTGTGGCAAGTGACCATGTAACCAAATTAAAACGTGATGGGCTTGATAAATATGCTTACTTGTTTATGATTCCGATTATCAATAGATTATCAGAAAAGTATAGTTTTAATCGAGAAATTAATGACGAACGCATAAAACGTGAAAAGTTATTGTTACCTGCTACAGATAAGGGCGAGATTGATTTTGCCTTTATGTCTGCATTTATGAAAGAGGTTGAACATAATATACTCAATACTACGCTTAAAGTCTTTAAGGAACGATTAAATGTTAACAAATCCAAACTGGGGGGGTAAATTGGAAGAACTTCCTATTGCGTGATTTGTTTCCAATACTTGTTGCCGGTAAATCCAAAGGGCTTAATCATATTGAGAAATCAGATGATGGCATAAGTTATCTTGGAGCAACCAATCAAAACAATGGAGTGCTATGTTTTGTAAACAGAGATAAAAGCACAATCCAAAAAGGGAATTGTATCGCCTTTATTCGCAATGGTGAGGGTTCAATGGGATATTCTGTTTACAAGGCAGAGGATTTCATAGCTACATCCGATATGACTTTAGGCTATAACAAACGTCTCAATAGATATACAGGAACATTCATTACAACCATTGCTGACCGTGTTAGAGGGAAGTATAATTTTGGATATAAACGGAGTGCCACTCGTTTATCCAAAGAAATTATTACGCTCCCTATTGATTCCAATGGTATGCCTGATTGGACATATATGGAGAACTTTATGCGTAATATTGAGAGTGAGCAAATTTTAAGATACCTACAATTCATAGATTGCGGAGAATACGCATAAAAGACAGCCCGTTATCCCCATGAATACAAATAATAACGGGCTATCTTTTTATAATTTTACTAAGTACATGACAAAAATTTGAATACATCGAATTTGGGTGTGTATGTCGGTCGGAAAAGCACGTTTGAGATTTCCTCAAGACCATACTTGACCAATGACTTAGCCCTTCGCCCATGCTTCAGAATTTTTATCGGTTTAACGTATATATCTTTATGTTCACCAACGAGATACGCCCATACAAGAGCTATGCAGACCATCGCAAACAGACGTGCGATACGCACTCTGTCACGCAGGTGGGTGTCCTCGATGTTGAAGCCCGAAGATTTCATGGCACGGAATGCCGTTTCAATCTCCCAGCGTTTTTTATAGGTCGCTACTCCATCTTCAGGTCGGTTGAAACAAATCAGGATCTGAAGTTCGGGTATCCCGTCAGAGTTTTTGATTCGACTTCCTGCAAGATAGACATACTGCCCTTTTTATGCAAAAAAAGAGCTTGTAGTAGAATTTCTCCTGTCCGACTTTATCCTGCCGGATACGGGAATTGAAGAGCCACCACGCTCTGATTCTTTCTCCTGTGGAGGGCTTGACAACCCAAATATCCTTTGTAGGTGATGCCGGATACGGATATAGTATCGAATCCTGTTGTCGTTAAGCCAGCCAATCCATTCATAGTTGGCGATGAATCGCTACCGATAATCTATTGATAATTAAATGCTTAACAATA